>Ga0182036_10000269_pt1 | contig 23093 bp, 20 predicted proteins | sample sta12Cox44000080_FD_125966 | JGI IMG/M metagenome (GOLD analysis project Ga0182036, IMG submission 125966) | Lab enrichment of tropical soil microbial communities from Luquillo Experimental Forest, Puerto Rico - statoxic.12C.oxic.44.000.080 | ecosystem: Environmental > Terrestrial > Soil >...
AGGAGAGAACAAAATGGCGCGACGGCGTTTCCTGGCACAACTGTTTTCCTTGCCCTTCCTCGGCCTTGCCTCGCAGTCTGAGCAACCAAGAAAGAAATCTTTGAAGATCATGATGAAGAGCGCGTGGGGTTCCGATGACCCCACTCGGGCGGCCTTTCCCTTCCTACATGGTCTGGCCCTAGCCGATGCTGGTCATGACGTTCAGATTTTTCTTCTTGGCGAGGCCACCTATCTGATGCGCAAAGCCGCGGCAAGCGCGATTGTCCCTGTAGGCTGGCCGCCGCTCGCCGAAACCCTCGAAAAAATCGTCGCCAAACACATTCCCATCTTTGCTTGAGGGGCCTGTTCCCGGGCCCGTGGGGTCACGGAGGCGGATTTAACAGAGTGGGGCGCAAAATTCGGCAGTCCCGCCATTTTTGTCGGCCTTGTGGAATGGGCCGACCGTATCGTCGTCGAATGACGGCCTGGTTTCGGTGACGGTCCTCGATGATACGGCCGGCCGGTGTGGAACTGGATTCCTCGGACGGTGGGTATTGCCGGTTGCTTATCCTTGGTCGGAGCACCGGCGTTGCTGGGTTCTGGCGTAGCGCCGTTGGCCTGCGACCGCGGGCGCCCGGTTCAGGTTAAGACCCACTGGCTGAAGGACTTAGCGCCCCGCTCCGGCAGGTCTTCGCTGTTGTAATTCTCGGTTATACTCTTCGCCGTGGAGCAATCAGGTGCTCGAAGCGGCCAAGGACGTATTGCTGATCTTGAGCGCGCTCTTTCCGATCGTCAATCCGCTCGGCGGCAGCCCCGTTTTTCTTTCGCTCACGCGCGGCTACCCGACGCCAGCGCGCCGCGCTCTTGCGCGCCAAGTGGCCGTGAACAGTTTTATTCACCTCGTTGCGTCTTTCATGGTCGGCACGCACATCCTGAACTTCTTCGGCATCTCTATTCCCGTCGTGCAGCTTGGCGGCGGTCTGGTGGTCATTTCCAACGGTTGGGCCATGCTGCACGAAAAAGAGGAACGGGACCGGGCCCGCGACGTCCAGAAAAAAGTGGATTTGCAGGATATTTTTCGGAACGCGTTTTATCCTTTGACCCTGCCCCTTACCGTCGGCCCGGGTTCGATCTCCGTCGCCATCACGCTCGGCGCAAACTTGCCGCATCCCCTGAAAGCTAATCTGCTTGCCAGTCTTGCCGCCATGATTGGCTCCGCGCTTGTAGCCGTCAGTATTTATGTTTGCTACGCCTTTGCCGACCGTCTGGCTGCCGTGATTGGTGAAAGCGGCATGAGCATCGTGCTGCGGCTCTGCTCCTTTCTGCTGGTTTGCATTGGCGTGCAGATCATGTGGAATGGCGCCAGCGCGCTGGTGCGCTCTCTCGCCCCTATCGCGCACTGATTCCGCGGCCACCCCAATATCAGGAGTGGGCGCGCTTGCGGCAAAACGTGCGACCTCCCGGAGTCTTCGATTGCGGTAAGACTGGTACACCAGATAAACTGCTATGGGTGAATTTTTCTCCAATGCAAGGTGACACCGCGCGAAAGACTCGCGCGAAAAAGAAGGTGCCGGGAGTTGTGCGGAATCGCCGGGTTTACCACTAAAAACTGGAGCGCGCCGCCGGAAAGAATCCGGCAAGCCACGGCCACATTGATTCACCGCGGTCCCGACCAGCAGGGCGTGTTTCAATCGCATCTCTTCTCGCTGGGCGCGGCGCGCTTGAAAATCATCGACCTGGACCATGGCAATCAGCCCATCCTTACCGAAGATGGCGACTCCGGAATCGTCTTTAACGGGGAGATTTACAACCACGTCGCGTTGCGCGCCGAACTGGAAAGCCTCGGCCATCGCTTCGCATCACATTCCGACACGGAAACCGTGCTGCGCGCCTTTCTCGAATGGGACAAGGACTGTTTTGGCAAACTCCGGGGGATGTTCGCGGTCGCCCTGTGGAGCGAATCCCAGAAGCGCATCGTTCTTGCTCGAGACCGGATGGGAATCAAACCGCTGTACATCGCGCGGCAGGATGAAGAACTGTTTTTTGCCTCCGAGCTAAAGGCCCTCTTGGTCCATCCCGAGATGGACCGCCGGCTGAACCTGGCCGGGCTCGATTGCTACCTCGCTTTGAACTACATCCCCGCTCCCTGGACGCTCGTTGAGGGCATTGAAAAGCTCGCGCCGGGAGGCTGGTTGGAGTGGCGGGACGGCGAGCTTTCTACCGGTTCGTATTGGAGCCTGCCCTTCGGCGTTTCGCATGCTTACACGTTGGAATCCGCGAAAGAAGAGCTCGATGCTTTGATCGAAGACGCGGTGCGCGAGCACTTGGTTTCCGACGTGCCCTTGGGCGTGTGGCTGAGCGGAGGGATTGATTCGACGACGATTCTTCACTACGCCGCCAAGGCTTCCCGCTCCCAGCTAAAGACCTTTTCCATTTCGTTTCACGGTCGCAGTTTTGACGAAACGCAGTACATTCAGCGCGCCGTAAAACAATACGAAACCGACCATACCGAACTGGATTTAACCCCCGCCGAAGATCTCGGCGGCGCGATCGAGGAATTTGCCTACTACTCGGACGAGCCAAGCGCGGATGCGGGGGCTCTCCCGGTTTGGTTTCTGTCAAAGCTATGCAAAACGAAAACCACGGTCGCTTTGAGCGGGGAGGGCGCCGACGAACTATTCGGGGGTTACCTGACCTACCGGGCGAATCGTTTCGCGAACAAGGTGAGCAGCTTCCCGAGCGCTCTTTTGCGAACCGCTTTGCGGGCGCTTCAGTATTGGCCTGTCTCGGACGACAAGATCAGCTTGGAATATAAGCTGAAGCGCTTCCTGGAAGGCACACTCATGTTGCCCGCGCGGGCTCACGTCTACTGGAACGGCACTTTTTCGGATACCGAGAAGAAGGCGCTCGTCCGCCCGCCTCTGCCCTCCTCATTGCAGCAGGTCCTCAGCGCATTGGATGGACTGCCGTCAACTTCCGATGATCTTGCGCCGTATCTCTGGCTGGACCAGAAATACTACCTCGCGGACGACATTCTGACGAAAAGCGACCGCATGAGCATGGCCCATTCCGTCGAGGTGCGGCCGCCATTTCTGGATCATCGCGTCGTCGAGTTTGCCGCCAAGCTTCCTGCTTGCCTAAAAATTCGCGGCGGGCAACAAAAGCTAATTCTGAAAGAATTGATGCGAGACAAGCTGCCGCCGGCCATCCTCAAGCGGCCAAAAATCGGCTTCGATATTCCGGCACATGAGTGGCTGCGCGGGCCGCTCCTCCCGCTCCTGACCGATGCCTTGCACCATGGCGCCAAGCAATACGGCGAGGTTTTCCGCCCGGAGGTCATGAACAACTTCCTCCGGCTCCATTTGGAGCGGAAAGCCAATCTCGGGTATCACCTGTGGGGGCTGATGGTCCTGTTTCTATGGATGAGAAAATGGCGAATTCAAGCGGCGTCCTCGAAGACGCCGAAGGTTTTATTACAAGTCAAAGCTGGCGCGTCTGCCTGACGGTACTACTCGTTGCCGGAATCATTTATCTGGGTTCGATCGTTTCTCCACCTTCCTTGATGGATGATGTGGACGCGATTCAGGCACAGATTGCGCGGAACATGCTCAGGTCGGGCGACTGGGTCACAGCGAGACTGGACCACGTCGCATATCTCGAAAAGGCGCCGCTCGTCTATTGGATCATCGCTGTCGCCTACAAGGTCTTCGGCGTTCACGACTGGGCAGCGCGCATTCCCATTGCCCTTTCCGTTATGGCCCTTGCGTGGCTCACCGCCGCCTTCGGGACTTGGGCGTTTGGCAGGCGCGCCGGTCTGTACGCCGGCCTGTCGATAGCCACAGCCATCGGACTATTCCTATTCACGCGCATTTTGATCCCCGATGTGATGCTCACACTCACCATCGCGCTCGCGATGTGGGCTTTTCTGCGCGCACTGGATGAAGAAGAAACGCATCCCCGATGGTGGGCGTTTTTGCTGGCGGCCAGCCTCGGCACGGGGCTGCTGCTGAAGAGCTTGATCGCTCTTGCGTTTCCCGTCGCCGCCGGAGTGATTTATCTATTCCTGACGAAGCAGTTCTTTCTGCGGCGGACCTGGCAACGTCTCCGCCCCGTCGGCGGCTTGCTTGTCGTCCTGGTGATTGCCGCGCCCTGGCATATCCTCGCCACCCTCAGAAATCCACCGTATTTCTCTTTTGCGCTTCACGGCGGGCCGGGTCATTACCATGGCTTCCTTTGGTTCTATTTCATCAACGAGCAGGTGCTCCGCTTCCTGAACCTGCGTTACCCGCGCGATTACAATACGGTTCCCCGGCTGTGGTTTTGGCTGCTCCATTTCGCTTGGTTGTTTCCCTGGAGCGTATACTTTCCCGCCCTCGGCAAGCTTTCCTACCGACCGCTGGACCGCGCAGGGCGAACACGCCTGCTCGCGTTGAGCTGGACCGGATTCATCCTCGTGTTTTTCACGTTCTCGACGACACAGGAATATTATTCGATGCCCTGTTATCCGGCGTTGGCGTTACTGCTCGGCTCTGCGATGGCCATGGGCGGAGCCTGGATCCGCCGGGGAACGCGCGTTCTCTGTGGCGTGGCGGCCCTTGCCGCGCTCACCGCATTGGGAATCTTTGTTGCCGTGCGCCATCTGCCTACGCCAGGTGACATCTCGCAAGCCTTGAGCCACCACCCCGGCGCCTACACGCTGTCGTTGGGCCACATGTTGGACCTTACCTTCGATTCTTTCGCCTACTTGCGGCTGCCCTTGGCAGTGGCTTCGCTGGCGTTTCTTGTCGGAGCCATCGGGACGCTTCGCTGGACGGGGCAGCGCGCTTTCCTGGCCACAGCCGTGATGATGATCATCTTTTTTCACGCCGCACGTTTGGCGCTGGTGGTCTTTGACCCCTTTCTGTCCTCGCGTCCGCTCGCCGAAGCAATCCTCAGCGCGCCCGAAGGATCGCTGATCAACAACCGCAACTACTATGAGTTTTCCTCGATTACGTTTTACACGGATCGAGACGCGCTGATCCTGAACGGACGCTACTTCAATCTGGAATACGGCTCTTTCGCCCCGGGAGCGCCAAAGGTCTTTATCGACGATGCGGAGTTCAAACAACGTTGGCTCGAACCCCAGCGCTATTTTTTGCTGGCTTACGCCAAAGCGTTCGGTGATTTCGAGAAACTGGTGGGACAGGAGCGGCTAGCCGTGGTCGCTTCTGGTGGCGGGAAAATGGTGATCACGAACCATCCTTTGCAAACCGCCGGGCCGTCCGTCCGTTCGCCGTGAGTCGATCGATCGCAAAGGCCAACGCGCGGTTTGCCTTCTTTGTGTGCACGACAAAAACCTGCTTGCAAAGGCCATGGTATACAGGTAAAAAAAGAAGTCCCGGTCGAACTCGTGTGTTTTCCTGTTTCTTGCTGGGTTCTCGAGCGGTCAGGGCGCGCCCGGTTCCCAGAGCCGTAGACATTTAAACGATGAGTAACCTGGAGGAGGGTTCATGAAGATTGCCGTGCTCGGTGGGGACGGCTATTGCGGTTGGGCGACGGCGCTTTATCTCTCGCAGCAGGGCCACGCCGTCGCCATTATGGATAACTATGTACGGCGGGTGTGGGACCACGAACTGGGCGCCCAAACGCTTACGCCCATTCGTCCGCTGACGGATCGCCTGCGGGTGTGGCAGAACCTGACCGGAAAGACGATCGAGATGTTTGTCGGTGACGTCACCGACTACGATTTTCTGTCTTCCGCCTTTAAGTCTTTCGAGCCGGAAGCCATCGTGCACTTCGCCGAGCAGCGTTCCGCGCCGTACTCCATGATTGACCGCAAACACGCGGTGTTTACACAAGTGAATAACGTCGTCGGTACTTTGAACGTGCTCTTCGCCATAAGGGAATTCCTGCCCGATTGCCACCTCGTCAAGCTCGGCACGATGGGCGAATACGGCACGCCCAACATCGACATCGAAGAAGGTTACATCACCGTCGAACATAACGGCCGCAGGGACACCGTTCCCTTCCCCAAGCAGCCGGGCTCGTTCTACCACCTTTCCAAGGTGCACGACAGCCACAACATCATGTTCACCTGCAAGATTTGGGGAATTCGCGCTACGGACTTAAATCAGGGTGTTGTTTACGGAACGATGACCGATGAGTGCGCCCTCGACGAAGCGCTGATCAATCGTTTCGACTATGACGACGTTTTCGGGACGGTGCTCAACCGCTTTTGCGTGCAGGCGGCCATCGGTCAGCCGCTTACCGTGTATGGGAGGGGCGGACAGACCCGCGGCTTCCTGGACATTCGCGACACGGTCCGCTGCATCGAGCTGGCCTGCAACCATCCCGCGGCGAGGGGCGAATGCCGCGTGTACAACCAGTTTACCGAGCAATTCTCTATCATGGACCTCGCTCGCCTTGTGGAAGGGGCGGCGAAGAAGATGGGCTTGCCTGTGGAAGTTGACCACATCCCTGATCCGCGCGTCGAGGCGGAGCAACATTACTACAACGCGAAACACTCGAAACTCATTGACCTCGGTTTGAAACCGCATTATCTGTCGGATTCTTTGCTCGATTCGCTCATGAACATCGCCATCAAGTACCGTGACCGGGTGGACGCTTCCTTGATGCTCCCGCAAGTAAACTGGCGCGAACCGAAAAACGAGCGGCGCTTGCAGATGAGCATGCCCGCGAAGTCGTCCGGCATGGAGACGCGCGCCGAAGTCAGAGCCAAGAAAGCCTGAATCGCGTACCCGAGACAGCGCGCTTTGCGGGCATTGAGCCACGCTCGTCGCCTGGCGGGTGTCAGGGCTTGTACCGTATCTGCCCGCGAGCCGAACCAGGGCTTCTCCGGGATGCCAAGCAATCCGACCATCGGCGACACATGCCCGAGACTACCGAGGGGAATCTGACGCCGGGTTGGGTGCAACCGGTACCAGCATGCCATCGCGGATACGGTAATCCACGTTGCGCCACCGAATCCGCCGGCGTCCGAATGTCAGCAGCCAGATAACAAAAGCCGAAGCGTCCCAGAAGATGACGAGCGGCATCTTCTTCCAAAGCCCACGCTGCTGCAAACCCCATGCGCCCACCAGCCAAGTGATCGCTAAGCGAGACAACACATACGCGCCAACATACGCAGCGCCGATGCCGTCGGCCGGATGGGTGAGGAGCGCGGCTAAGGACCACGGCAGGCCTTGCGTAAAGGTCAGGCCAATGTGCCCCCAGGGACGCATGTGGCGCATGACCGTCAGCCAGCGCAGGCGCTTGATGAAAAGCTCTTTGAAGGAATCATAATCGGGGACGGTTTTAACGGCATACGGCAGCAGCTCCACTTCGTAGCCTTGTTGCGCGATGTACCGGCCAACCAGCAAGTCGTCCGCGGGACGGTTTTCGATCGACTCGTAGCCACCGAAGGCCTTGAGGCAGGATCTGGTTGTAACAATCGTCTGGCCAAAGGCAAACTTGATGCCGTCGAGCTGCCGCGCCACAAAAATGCCCGGGAAAAAATCGCAGATCATGCCCATGGAGTGCAGGTGTTGCGTGAAAGTCCTATCTTCTGTAGAAACGTAAAGACAGGTCACGCCGCGCACTTTGGGATCGCGCAAAGGCGCGACTACCGTTCGCAGGTAGTTTGCTTCCACGCGAACGTCGCTGTCGTTAATGACCAGCACTTCGTGGCGCGCTTCCTCCACCATGCGCACGAGCTTGGCCACCTTATCGTTGATGGCCTTGCGTCCGGAGCCAAACAGGATTCGAATCTGCCTGTCGGGAAAATCGCGCTTCAACTTTTCGAGAACCGGCACGGAGGGATCGTTCTCATCGCCGACGCAGAAAATCAGTTCATACTCCGGATAGTCTTGGCGGCAGTAACTGGCCAGGTTCTCGTAGGCTTCAGGATCCAGCCCGCGAAGGGGTTTCAGGTTGCTGATCGGGGGAGTAAACCCGGAATCCTCGGATAAGCGGCTGGCGGCGCCACGGAAGAATCGCCAGGTGCTAAACAGTACGAGCAAGTAGTAGATACAGGGTGTGGCTGCGAGTGTTAGAAAGAGATAGTCGCCAGCCTGGGAAATCATTGCACCCCTTTAGCGTACCGATTCGGTTTGTTCCGGGCCTTTGTTGCGAAGAAAGAGAATAGCAAAAAGCGAACCTTTTCGCCCTCTTGGAGCTTTAGAACCAGACCTGACATCGAGTAAGATGAAATGCCGTATCTTCTTAAAGGGGAGGCGAGCAAACCGCGAGGCGCATGAAAGACTCTCGAGGCCTGCACTTCAAGACTTACATTCTCCTCCTATTCATCGCTTTCTTTGCTCCCCTCGGCAACGTCCTGCTTAGCAAAGGGATGCGAGCCGTCGGCTCGGCGCAAGACTGGGCGCCTCAAGGCCTGTTTCACATCTTGATCCGAATTCTCATGTCCGGCTACGTCTGGCTAGGCATCGCCTGCTTGCTCGCCTTTTTCGTGGCCTACATGCTGGTCCTGACCTGGGCGGACTACAGTTACGTTCAGCCCGCTTCCGCTTTTTCCTATGCGGTGGTGGCCGTTCTTGGTCTGTTTCTGCTTGGCGAGCGAGTGAACCTGCTGCGCTGGTCAGGCATCGTTGTGATTTGCTTTGGCGTCTTCATTGTTGGTCATACCCATCCGCGAACCACGGAGAAAAGGTAACGTGCTAGAGATCGTTTTTCTGACCCTGATCATCGCCGCCGGAACAGGCGGGGAATTGTGCGTCTCACACGCCATGAAAGCGCTCGGCGAAGTCCACGACTTCCGCCCCACGGCGCTCGGACGGTTCGTGTGGCGCGCGGCGCGTGTCGGCTGGATGTGGATCGGGGTCGGCATGATGACCGTGGCATTCTTCTCCCTGCTCGCCATGCTCTCCATGGAGAACGTAAGTTTCGTTGTGCCGGTGACCGCGCTGAGTTATGCAGCCGGGGCCATCGGCGCGGCGCTGTTCCTGCGCGAGAAAATAAGCAAGCAGCGTTGGCTGGGCGTGCTGGTGGTTTGCCTGGGGGTGACGCTCGTCTGGCTCAGCCGGAGGTAACGGCTTTCTCGCTTGCCTTCGCCGGTAGTTACGGCTTCGGCTGATCGATTTGCGTGGCGTTTCCGATCTTGATGGTCGTGCTAAAGCGCTTATAGTTTGAATAGTGGACGGCAATGCGTACGTGGACCTCTTCGCCCGATTTGAAATGCAGGACGTCGTCCGAGCGCGTGTACGATGGAAACCAGTAGTGCCCTTCGATATTTTCGCGGTAGTTCTCGAAATGCGCAAAAGCCTGGTCCTCCTTCTTCTTTAAGAGGCCAGTTGAGGTTCCCGAAGTCTTCACGATCTGCAAGTCCTTGTCATCTACCCACACGCGCCCGCGAAAGTAACGCTGCCCTTTTTCCAGTTTCTTGGGCTCGAGATCAAACACGTAGGTATTCAGCTCATCCACGTGCTCGCGGCCTACGTATTTCACGTCGTACTTGGGAATTTCTGCGGTGGTCATGACCAGGGGCCAGACTTTCTCAATATCGTCAAAATCCTGCTGTGTCATGATTAGGCGCTGAATCGTGGTAACGGGCGCAAAGGTCACTTTGTCGTAGCGCTTGCCATCCGGTGTGAAAAGAATATCGCGAACCTCACGGAATTCCCCATCCACCTGGCCGTTTTCGTCAATGGTTTGAAAAAGGACGTCCTGGGTGTAGGTGAAATTGTCACGCTCTTTGCGGAAGTCTTCTTCGCGCTGCGCGAATTTCTGGATAATTTCCTCCACCGGCATCGCGGGTGGTTCGTTGATGATGTGCGAGGTTGGTTCCCGCGGCCCGGAGGAAGATTGCGGCGCGGGCGTGGAAGCGGTTATCGCTCCCACGGGCGGTGCCAGCATTGGGCCGCGTTGTTGGGCCGCAAGGGGAGGCGCAAGAACACCTATCGCAACAACCCATGCTGCGGTAGAGCAAGCGCCCTTTAAATGATTCCTAGTCGCCTGAACTCGGGGGCCAAACATGCGATCTCTCCTCAAGTACTTCCCTCTTATTGTACTGTAAGCTTCGATGCGAAATCCGGCCGGAGGGTCGCCAAGGTTTCCCATCATGGAGCCGCCTTCAGGTCCGGTAAACGGTCCCTTTAAGGATATTCGAGACGGAAATGCCTGCCCATGGCGGTACAATCGTTGTCCACACGAGATCGGTGACTCACCGCAGGAGGAAAAATTGAAGTCATACGCGAGTGCTCATGGGCCATCCGCTTCTTGACCTGACCAACAAGACCGCCGTCGTAATCGGCGGAACAAGCGGGATTGGGCTGGCCCTCGCGCGCGGATTAGCCCAAGCCGGCGCCCATGTCGTCCCAACCGGCCGCCGCGCAGAACTGGTCCGCAAAAGCGCTGCGGAAATCGTGGCGCTTGGCCGCCGCTCGCTCGTCGAGACCTCGGACGTCACCGACAACTCGAGCATCGAGCGCCTGCTCGAGGCGGTCTTGGCGGAATTCGGCAGCGTTCAAATCCTTGTCAATTGCGCCGGTCGCACCAAGAAAATGCCCACACTCGACTTCCCCGAATCCGAGTGGGACGCCATCTTCGAAACCAACCTCAAAGGAACGCTTCGCGCCTGCCGGATCTTTGGTCGCCACATGATCGAGCGGCGCTATGGGCGCGTCATCAACATCGGCTCGCTTTCTTCGCTGGTTGGACTCTTTGAAGTCGCCGCTTACGGTGCCAGTAAGGCCGGAGTCGCCTCGCTCACAAAAACGCTGGCCATCGAATGGGCCGCTTCGGGCGTATGTGTCAATGCGCTCATTCCCGGCGTGCTCCGCACGGATTTGAATGCAGCGATTCTTGACGGCACCGAGCGTGGCAAAGAATTCCTGCTGCGCACACCAATGCGGCGCTTCGGTAAGCTCGACGAGCTTGCCGGCGCCGCGGTGTTTCTTGCGTCCGACGCCGCCAGTTTTGTCACCGGTCATTTGCTCGTCGTCGATGGGGGCATCATGGCGAGCGGCGTGAATCAATAACTCAACCCATCTCCAAAAATCCGCAGGCGCTTTAGCGGCTTCCCTTTGCGGCAGCGCTCGGCGCGGTCATCCGGGCGCGAGCTTCCTTCACAATCGCCAGGAACTTCCTCGAGTTCTCAACGATAATCGCCGGTTTGCCAGTGCGCAGCGCGTCGGCGTCGACCAATTCCCCGCCGACGCCCAGTGCCGCAGCCCCCGCTTCAAGGAACTCCGCCGCCGTATGGAGATTCACGCCGCCAGTCGGCACGAGCGGTACCTGTGGCAGCGGCCCCCGCAAGGCCTTGATGTACTTTGCTCCCCCCACCTGACCGCAGGGGAAAACCTTCACAAAATCCGCGCCCGCTTCCCAGGCCGTAATCACTTCCGTCGGCGTCAGTGCTCCAGCCATCATGAGTTTTCCCTCTGCCAGCGCAAGCTGGATCACTTGCAGATTGAGCCCGGGACTTACCAGGAACTGTGCACCCGCATCCAGGCATCGCCTTGCTGCTTCCGCATTAAGAACCGTTCCTGCTCCAACCAGAACATCGGCTGGGCGACTTTTGGCCAGTTCCCGAATCACCTCGACCGCTCCCGGCACCGTCATGGTGATCTCCACAATCGGAATCCCGCCCTCGCAAACGGCGTCCGCTGCCGTCCGCGCTTCCCGCTCCGACGATGCGCGAACCACCGGCACCACTCCAGTCTCAACGATCCGCTCGCGAACTTGTTGTTTATCCATCCTCGGGCCGCCTCCGAAACTTGTTCTCGCCGTTACCGCGCGATCCGCGCACCCACCCCTTTCATCACCTGCATCACTTCCTCGAACGTCACCATCGAAGTATCACCCGGAGTCGTCATCGCCAGCGCTCCGTGGGCCGCTCCGCACTCCACGCACCACTGCGGCTCCTGGCCCGCCAAAAATCCGTAAACGAGGCCCGATGCAAACGAATCGCCGCCGCCCACGCGATCGAAAATCTCCAAGTTCTCCCGGTTCTTCGCCTGATAGAATTTCCCATCGCAATAACAAATGGCGCCCCAGTCATTCACTGTTGCGGTTTTCGCCTTCCTGAGCGTCGTGGCCACCACCTTGAACGGATGATCCTTCACGACGTTGGCGATCATTTGCTTGAATCCTTCCACCTCGAACGCGGAAAGATGCTCGTCCATCCCCGACACTTCGTAGGCCAGCGCCGCCGAGAAATCCTCTTCATTTCCGAGCATCACGTCCACATGCGGCGCGATCCTCCGGTTCACCTCTTGCGCGCGCTTCTTTCCGCCCAGTGATTTCCAAAGCGATGCCCGATAATTCAAGTCATACGAGACGATCGTGCCGTTTTTTCGCGCCGCTTCGATGGCCTCCAAGGCCACGTCCGGCGTCGTCTCGGAAAGCGCGCAAAAAATCCCTCCTGTGTGAAACCATCGCGCGCCCTGTTTTCGGAAAATCTCGTCCCAATCCAAATCTCCGGGCTTCAGTTGCGACACTGCGGTGTGACCGCGGTCGTAGCTTCCCAGGGCCGCCCTCACGCCGAAACCGCGCTCGGTAAAATTCAATCCGTTGCGCGCCGCCCTCCCCACCCCGTCGTGCTCCACCCAGCGCACGAGCGAGGGGTCCACTCCCCCCTGATAAATTAGGTCCTCGAGCAGCCGCCCCACCGGATCATTCGTAAACGCCGTCACCACGGCCGTGTCCAACCCGAAGCAGCGCTTCAATCCCCGCGCCACGTTGTACTCACCCCCGCCCTCGCACACTTCAAAGCTTCGCGCCGTCCGAATCCTCCGCTGGCCCGGATCGAACCGCACCATCACCTCGCCCAGGCTCACCAGGTCCCAGCGGCACTCCTTCTTCGGCTTAATCGTTAGCGCCACGCGCTCTCCTTGAACCCGCTGCCTTCGCGAGCCGCTTCTCTTCTGCCTCATTCGACTCTAGCAGGTTCCAAGCGAGGGGTGAGGACATGAATTACTCCCAAAGCCACCAGATAAGCGACTCCCGCCATTGCGAAGGGGATCATGTAGCTTCCCGTCCACTGCAGCACATAACCCACCACGTCCGCGATGAACCAGCCTCCAATCGCTCCCGCCATGCCGCCCATTCCCACTACCGAGCCCACGGCTCGCGCCGGAAACATGTCGGAGGTCAACGTGTAAAGGTTAGCGGAAAATCCCTGATGGCACGCCGCGGCAAGCCCGATCAACAGTACCGCGGACCAAGTGCTCTCGACGCGATAGGCAAACACCACAGGAATCACGCCCACGGCGCAAACGAGCATCGCAAGCTTTCGCGCGGCGTTCACGCTGCGCCCGCGCTTGATCAACGACGAAGAGATCCAGCCGCCCACGACGCTTCCTACGTCCGAAATCACGTAGATCACCATGATCGGGATCCCGATTCCGGTCAGCGCTAATCCATGTTTGTCCTGCAAGAATCCCGGTACCCAAAAAAGATAAAACCACCAGATCGGGTCCGTAAGAAATTTTCCCAGAGCGAACGCCCAGGTCTGCCGCAGTGGCACCAGCCCGGCCCATTTGATTTTTCGCATAGCTTCTTGCGGATCGCTTCGGATGTACTGCAATTCCGCTTTGGAAACCCAGGAGTGGTCCTCCGGCTTGCGATACATCAGGAGCCAGACGGCAAGCCAGAGGAACCCGAGCGCCCCAATCCCCACAAACGCCGCCCGCCAGCCCCAGTGCACTGCGATCCACGGCACAACGAGCGGCGTGACGATTGCGCCTATGTTGGTTCCCGCGTTAAAAATCCCCGTCGCCAGGGCCCGCTCTTTCTTTGGGAACCATTCCGCCACCGCCTTGATGCTCGCCGGAAAAACAGTCGGTTCCCAGAATCCCAGCGCGTAGCGAGACATCGCAAAACCCCTGAGGGAATTCGCCAGCGACGTCCCCATCGATGCCACGCTCCAGAAAACCATCGCCACCGCGTAGCCCCATCGCGTGCCGACGCGGTCGACGAGCCAGCCCATCACCAGCATGCCCACCGCATAAGCGGCTTGGAACGCTTTCACTAGCCTCGCAAAGTCAATTTCATTCCAGCGGAAGTCGTGTAGCAAGGTGGTCTTGAGCACGCCGAGCACCTGCCGATCCATGTAGTTCTTCGTCACCCCGAGCAGCAGCAGCGCGCAAATCACCCAGCGAAAATATCCGATTGGAAAGCGAAAGCCCGTGGCCCGAGCATCGCCAAGGTCGGTGCCGTCTGCCGCTCGTGGCAGGGCATCGGATGCGGTCGTCGGTTGCGAAGGATCCATGGATAAACTTGCTTCGCTGTAGCGCCCCTTCGAGACTCTAGCTCCGGCTTTTTTCTTGCGTCAAACTGAACTCGCCATCGTACCCGGCTCAACCAACCCTGGACACCTACCAACTGTGCATCGTGCCGTCTAGCTTCCGGTTAATCGGCAAGTATGCTTGACGGTAGGGACAGTTCGCCGCGAGCTTTTCGTCGATATCTACCCCGAGGCCGGGCTTATCGCCCGGATACATCATCCCGTCCGAAAAACGGTACGAATGCGGGAACACGCGGTCGGTTTCTTCCGTGTGGCGCATGTACTCCTGGATGCCAAAATTGTGCACGCTCAGATCAAAATGCAGCGCCGCCGCCATACACACCGGACTCATGTCGACCGCGCCGTGACACCCCGTGCGCACGTGATACAGTTCCGCCAGGCTCGCGATTTTTCGCAGGTGCGAGAGCCCGCCCGCATGCACCACCGCGGTCCGAATGTAATCGATCAGCTGCTCGCGGATGAGCTGCTCACAATCGTAAATCGAGTTAAAGACCTCCCCCACCGCAATCGGCGTCGTGGTGTGCTGCCGGATCAGGCGAAAACCCTGCTGCAGCTCCGCCGGCGTCGGATCTTCGAGCCAGAACAGATGATAGGGCTCGAGGCTTTTTCCGAGCCTCCCCGCTTCTATCGGCGTGAGCCGGTGATGCGCGTCGTGCAACAACGGAACGTCTTCGCTGAACTCCTTTCGCAGCCGCTCGAACAATCGCGGCACGAAGTTCAGGTACAACTCGGAACTCCACACCTCTTCCGCGGGCGCATCTTTCTCGGTTGGCTCATAGTACATTTTGCCGTGGCCAACGCCGTACGTACTCGGCAGGCCCGGAATGCCGCTCTGCGCTCGGATCGCCTTGTACCCCAGCTTCAGATACTCGGCCACCGCTTTGACCGTCTCTTCCGTGTCCTTCCCGCTCGCGTGTCCATAAACCAGCACGCCTTCGCGCGACGCACCTCCCAACAATTGGTACACCGGCACATTGAGCGCTTTGCCCTGGATGTCCCACAGCGCGGTATCCACCGCCGAAATCGCACACATCGTCACCGGCCCGCGCCGCCAGTATGCCCCTTTGTAAAGGTATTGCCAGGTGTCCTCGATGCGCCGCGCGTCTCGCCCGACGAGCAACGGAATCACGTGGTCGGTCAGGTAGCTGGCCACCGCCAGCTCCCGCCCATTGAGCGTCGCGTCCCCCAGCCCGTAGATGCCGTCCTCCGTCGTAATCTTCAGGGTCACGAAGTTCCGCCCCGGGCTGCATACGATCACCTTCGCGTCCTTAATCTTCATGGTATTCTCTCACTCGCCTCCTGCCGTCACGCGAAGCAAGACATATATCAGGAGGTTCCCTCACTTTCAAATCGCAAGCCGGCCCTTTGCGGGGCGTGCCTACCGCTCCAGCTTGAAGATGCGCTCCATCCGCAGCCATTTCTCCCCGGGCTTGGCGTGCGGAAGCGGTTTCTGGCACTTCCACATCAGCTCTTCCCATTCCTGCACTTTCAAGTTCTGCGCGTCCGCCCTCGCCTTGCTCTCGAACGAAAACTGCTCGTTCACCTCCATCACCATAAACATGCGCGTCCCGAGCAAGTAGATCTCCATGTCTTCGATTCCCGCGTCGCGGATGCTCTTCGTAATTTCCGGCCAAATTTTCTCGTGATAGCGCCGGTATTCGGCAATCAGTTTCGGATCGTCCTTCAAGTCCAGTGTCAGGCAATAGCGTTTCGTCATTTTGTTCTGGGACCTCGGCATCGTCATAGGGGGTTGGCCGCGGGCGCGGCGTCCGCCGCCAAAGCCGATTTCGGCTTGTACCCTGCCACCGCGAAATACAAGACGTAAGCGTAGCAAAGCAAGGGAACCAAGAACGCGCGCTGAATATTCGAGAGATCGGAGATTTTGCCCATGATCGGCGGCACAACCGCGGCTCCGAGGATCGCCATCACCAGCAGGGACGAGCCGCGCTTGGTGAAGGGACCAAGATTCTTGATGCCCAGGGCAAAAATCGTCGGAAACATGATCGAGTGAAAGAATCCGATCAACACCACCGCGTAAATCGGGATGGCACCGCTCGTGGAAGTCGCGACCACCGCCGAAAGGAGCGCGCCAAGGGCGAAAATGGCGAGCAGGCGCGACGCGCGAATCGATTTCATCAGCGCGGAGCCGGTGAATCGCCCGATCATGAAGCCCACCAGGTGAAGCTGCAGGTATCTTGCCGCTGCCCGCGGCCCGAGAAACGCTTCGGCATGCATCACAAAGCGGATGACGAAGCTTCCGACCCCAACCTGCGCGCCCACGTAAAGAAATTGCGCGATGACGCCGCGCACCAGATGTTGGTGAGAGAGAACCCCCCGCCAGGTCGCGGCAGCCCCCGCTTGCTCGGACGATGCCTGCTCGCGGATCTCCGGCAGGTGGGCGAAGTAAAGCAAGGCGGCCACCAGGAGAAATATGCCGCCGATCACCAGGTAAGGAATGCGAACCGTAGCTGTTTGCGACGCGCGATAAGCCTGCAAAGCCGCCGGGCTAAGCCGCCGCAGCTCGGCGGCGCTCGGCACCTTCGCGGTGAGGATCAGAGGCCCGACCACCAGCAGCGCCACCACGGCACCGACGGCATTGAACGACTGCGCAAAATTCAGCCGGCGCTCGCCGCTTTCCGGCGCGCCGAGCATCGTCGCGTAGGGATTGGCGGCGACCTCGAGGAAGCTCTGGCCGCAGGCCAGCACGAAGGAAGAAACCAGAAATAGTCCGTAAACCCCGAGCGAGCCCGCAGGTACAAAGAGGAGGGCGCCGGTAGCACAGAGGAACAGGCCGATGAGGATTCCGCGCCGGTAGCCGATCTGTTCCATCAGGCGGCCGGCGACCAAGGCCGCAAGAAAGTAGCCGCCGAAGAAGGCGATTTGAATGAAGGAGGATTGAAAGTCGCTCAGGCTGAAGGCTGATTTGAATTGCGGGATGAGGACATCATTCAAATTGACGCCGAACGCCCAGAGAAAGAACAAGCTGGTGATCAAGGTGAAGGGCAAAACGTATTTTCGTTCCGTGAGGGGAGCGGATTCGGACGCCAAGTTTCCTCCTGTGTGCTACTTCCGAGCAACAAAAGAAGAGAAGAGCTGATTCCACGTTAGGCAACGCTTTCGGAATGACCGTCGGGGCTTCACGTCAGGGCGCGGTCGAGATGGACGTAACCACCGTCAACCAGAACGTGCTGGCCCGTCACGTGGCTGGCCTGCGGCGAAATCAGAAACAGGGCCATGGCCGCGATTTCCTCCGGCTGCGTCATTCTCTTCCCCAGCGGAATCTTGGAAACGATGTGCTTCAGTTTTTCTTCGGGATTGGGAAACGTGTTGAGCCACCACTTATAGAGGGGAGTCATGACTTCGGCCGGAACGATGGCGTTCACGCGCATGCCATACGGGAGCAATTCGCAAGCCCAGTCCCGCGTGAGCGAGAGAATTGCGCCCTTCGCAGAGGTATACCCGGAGGTCTTACCCTGGCCGGTCATGGCCACTTTGGAAGCGACGTTCAGAATCGAGCCTTGCGACTTTTTCAGCGCCGGCAAGGCGTAATGCGCCATGTTGTAGTAATGCAGCAAATTCAGTTCGAGCGACTTCAGATACTTTTCCGGAGAACCGTGTTCCAGCCCGACGTTGTCGTTCACGCCCACGTTGTTCACGAGCACGTCCAGGCGCCCGAACTCGCCGACCGTTTGTTCGACGACGGCGGCGCAGTTCTCCGCGGGTACGACGTCGGTCGAGATCGCGCTCGATTTTGCCCCGCGTGTGGACAATTCCTCGTGGAGCTGCTTCGCGGCATCCGCGTCTTTGTCCACGAAGACCGGGATGGCACCTTCGCGCGCGCAACCGCGAGCGATGGCCGCACCGATTCCCTTGGCGCCACCGGTGATGAGGACCACTTTGTCTTTAAGCTGCAAGTCCATGTTGGGCCATTTTTAAACTGTAGAATTGGGCGGCATTGCCGCCAAAGATTTTTTCTTTGACGTCCGCCGCGCAATCTTGCACGTATTCTTCCACGATTTCCAACACCTGCCGATAACTGGCGGCGAGCAGGCACACCGGCCAGTCCGAGCCGAACATCAGCCGCTCGGGCCCGAACGCGCCAAAGACTACATCCAAATAGGGACGAAAGTCTTGTTTCTTCCAGTGCCGCCAATCCGCCTCGGTGACCATCCCCGAGAGCTTGCAGTACACGTTTGGATGCGCCGCCATTTTTTGCATGAGCGCGGCCCATTCCGAGCGATTCCTGAGCTTGATCTCGGGCTTCGCCAAATGGTCGATGACAAATGGTTGTTCCGGAAAGCGAGCGACCAGCTCCAGCGCGGCGGGCAACTGCCTGGGATAGACGAGAATGTCGTAGGTAAAGCCGAATTGGCGGAGGCAAGCGATGCCACGGACGAAATCATCGCCGACGAGGAAACGGTCATTCGGCTCGTCCTGTGCAATGTGGCGGAAGCCGCTCAGCTTGTCGAACCTTGAGAAAAACTTCATGCGTTTCGCAGCTTTTGGCGAGCACAAGTCGATCCAGCCAACCACACCGGCGATACTCGAGTTGCGCTCGGCGAGCTGGAGCAAAAACAAGGTTTCGTCTTCCGAATGGTCGGCCTGCACGGCGACGGTGGCATTGAACCCGCTCGTGCTACGCTCCTGCTCCAGATTTTCGGGCAGGAAGTCACGCTTCAAGACGGACATTTCCTCCCTGATCCAGGAATGCCGCATGGCATGGTATTTCCAGAAGTGCTGGTGCGCATCGATCTTCATGATAAAAGCCGAACGCCTTCTAATGCTCTGCCCAAGCAGTTCGCGGCGCTTTGCGAGGGACGCGCTACGGTGCGCCCGCTCGAGCTGCTAAAGAGAGACCCCCCGCTTCCAGGGAATGAAATCGTCTTGCGCCAGGACTTCCGCCTTGGTGCGCGCCTCGCCGCTAGCGACTTCAATCACACGGTCGAGAATCACTTCGCCCATCTCGTCGATGGTTGTTTTGCCGGAGATGATCGAGCCGGCGTCGATATCAATAATGTCCGGCATGCGCTCGGCCAGGCCGGAGTTGGTCGCTATTTTCAACACCGGCGCGATGGGATTTCCCGTTGGCGTACCCAATCCCGTGGTGAACAAAACGACGTTCGCGCCCGCGCCCACTTGCGCGGTCACGCACTCGACATCGTTCCCCGGCGTGCATTGCAGATTGAGCCCGGGCTCGCTCACATATTCGGGATAGTCCAGAACCGCAGTGATCGGCGAAGTGCCGCCCTTTTTGGCCGCGCCAGCCGACTTCATGGCGTCGGTGAGAAGGCCGTCGCGGATATTTCCCGGCGACGGATTCATCTCGAACCCGGAACGAACGGCTCTCGCGCGGGCGGCGTAATCGCGCATGAGCTGAACGAATCGGTCGGCCACTTCTGTGCGCGTGCAGCGGTCGATCAATTCCTGTTCCACGCCGCACAGTTCCGGAAACTCAGAAAGAATTCCTCTTCCGCCCAGCACCGCGACGAGATCGGCCGTGTGCCCAATGGCGGGATTGGCGGAAAGACCGGAAAAGCCGTCGGAGCCGCCGCACTTCAAGCCCAGCGTAAGTTTCGACACCGGCGCCGGCTTCCGCGCGACTTTGTCCGCTTCGACCACAGCCAGAAACGTTTCGCGGATGGCGCGCGAAATCATCGCGGCCTCCGAAGGACTCTTTTGCTGCTCGAAAATCAGCAACGGCTTGTTGAAATGGGGATCGCGACGCGTGATTTGCTCTTCGAGGATTGTGATCTGTGCGTTCTGGCAACCCAAGCTGAGAACCGTAGCGCCGGCTACGTTCGGATGGTGGATGTAACCCGCGAGCAAACCGCACAGATTATTGGCGTCCTCCCGCGTGCCCCCGCAGCCGCCTTCGTGCATCAGGAATTTGATCCCGTCGACATTTCGAAACACTCTTGCCGAAGGTGTTCCCGGCTGCATGGCACTCGGGGAGAACGACCTCAATTCGTCATTCTTCCCTTCTCGGTACAGGCGGACCAGCTCGGCAACCTGGCGGCGATAAACCTGGGGGGCGGCGAAGCCGAGCTCCTCTTCAAACGCTTGCTTCAAAACAGCAAGATTGCGGTTTTCGCAAAACACCAGGGGAACCACGATCCAATAATTTCGCGAACCCACTTGGCCATCGGCTCGATGGTACCCGGTGAAGGTTTTCTTGCGCCACGCCGAGACATCGGGTGGCGTCCAGGTGCGGCCGACCTCTTCCGTCTCGTGGAATTCTCGGGCGGCGTGGCGAAGATTGCGTGTTGCAAGCAAATCCCCGGGCCGCAGAGCCTCTGTGGCCTTTCCGACCAGCACACCGTACATGATGATTTCGCCGCCAGCAGCTATTTGCTCGGTGACGAATTTGTGTTTGGCAGGAACGTCCGCGGACAAAACGTAGTCTCTTTCCAGGAATCGAATCCGTTCTCCCATGCCGAGGTCCGTCAGGGCCACGAGGACGTTGTCTCGCGGGTCGAGTTGCAAAACCCGGCTTTTCGTTGTTGAGTCGCTTGCCAAGGGAACCTTTGCCTTCTCGATGCTCATTTTAGCCGCCCGGCTTTCGACAATCTAGCATGAGGCGCGAGGCGCCCTCGAAGGCCTCCTCGATCACCGCCCGAGCGCGCAAGCCCGCCAGCTTGACGCTATCGCTTGCGGCCAGTGTAAAATTCCTCGAGCGGACTCCCTTGATTTCGCTTGCTGCTTTTCTTTGAATCCGGGCACGGCCCGCGCCTGATGCCGGCGGGCATTTTTCGGAGAGTGCCAATGGATGTCCATCAACTTGAGCTCTTCCTCGCGGTGATGGACTCACCCAGCATGACGCGGGCAGCGGAGAAAGTTCACCTATCTCCGGGCGCCGTAAGTCTGCAGCTTCACAACCTCGCCGAAGAGCTCCACACCGAGCTTTTCGTCCGCCGGGGAAAGCACCTGATTCCCACGCCCGCTGCTTTGCGACTCGCGGAACGTGCTAAGGAACTCGTCAAGCTGATGGGCCACATCCAGCAGGAATTTCAGAGTGACATCACCAAGGACACCCGTCCCTTTCATTTCGCGACCGGCGTCACCACGCTCATCTACCAACTCGGCCGGCCTCTCCGGCAATTGCGCAGCCGCTTTCCCAACGCCGAGATTCGCGTTACCGTCGGGGTAACCGAAGAGATGGTTGCGGGGTTGCACGAACGGCGGTTTGACCTGGCGCTCATTACCCTGCCCGTCCCGGAAGACAATCTCCAGATCATTCCCTTGTTCGACGAAGAGCTGCTCGTCGTGCGCCCGTCGCTCAAGAAAACAGCCAGCAGCCATATCGGCACGCTGCGGCCTGCCGAGCTCGGGAGTGTGCCGTTTCTTCTCTATCCCAAACGAAGCAATGTGCGACGCGCCATCGATGAAGTCCTCAAAGAAATCGGCGTCCAGCCCAACGTTCGCATGGAAGCGGACGACACGGAGGCCATCAAACGGCTCGTGGAGTCAGGCTTTGGCTATTCCATCCTCCCGGAGCATGCCTTGCGGGGCCGGTCGCATTTTTTTCAAAAGTTTCGTGTCGAAGGGCATCGACTTACGAGAAAGCTGGCGCTGGCGATGGTCTCGACCGAGAGTCCACGAAAGCTGACCGAAGCCATTGCCAACTTTCTTCGGGACGCGCTTACGGTGCAAGAGCAAAGCTCTCCTCCGCAGGCCCTGAGGAAAGCAGCAAGCAAGAGTTAGCCTCCCTCGCGCCCTTGCTTTCTTGAAACCCTCAAGCGCGGAGCGGTCTCGTCCACTTCTCGAAATTGGCGCGGAAGAGCCGGTCGACATCGCGCTGGATCTTTTGCCGGGTGATTTCCGCGCCGTCGGCGTGAAGCAACCGATAACTATTTGCGAGGATCGGCGCAAGGGTGCGCCGGGTGTTCTGCCACTTATAGATGACTTGCTCGAGGACCCGAGCGTCGGAATGCTGCGGAACAAAGCTTGTTCCGAGAAGTTCAATCCGCTCCCGTGTGATTTCCTCCACGATCGACGGATTGTTGAGGAACCACCAACATCCGAATGGCATCAGGTTATTAAACTTGCGCGCATAGACGGCGAGCTCGTGCTGATTTTCGCGGCTGAGCACGCTTGCGAGAAACCGGTTCTCAGGAAAGCTGCGGCAAAGGTTTTCAACCGCGCCGAGGTCCGCTTTGCCCACCGCGTCGCCGGCGAGGCGCAGTCGGGGATTGACCTGCCGCCGCACGCCAATCATCAGCGACATCGGCAGGCCGAATTCGCGGCAGGACGGTAATACCGCCTCGCTCAACAATTTGCTGGTGATGCTCTCGTCCGGGAATCGAAACGTGTCGGCCAGCGAGACGGCCATGTAGAGCGGGCGCATACGCTGGTGCCACTCGGCGAGGAACCGGCGGACTTCGGAGACCGATTTTCCGGAGCCGTGCTCATCCACGGCATAGCCTTCCCCGGCCAACTGCTGCCAGTGCTGCGACCAGCCCCACAGAATGCGGTCCAGCCGCAGAACCGCGTGAAACTGAGGATGATTCTGTCCTCCACCGCCCATCCAAACGGCGCGCTCCTCGGGGTCGAGCGGATCATTGGTCATCACCACATCGCTTACCCCGGCGACTTCGAGCACTTTTTGAATGTGCGTCTCGATCGATTGCGCTGCGAAGAACCGCCGCGCCTCTTGTAATCCCGAAACGTCGGTCGGCAGCCCAAAAGCGCTCAGGACCGCAACGACACCGCGCGTGGATTCGGAAATCGGGCTGTTTTCGACGAACAATGCTTTCCAGATGGCGTCAGCGCGTTCCGTTTTTGAGAGTTTCCAATATTCCTCTGGCGCCAGATCGCAGGAGCGGAAAAATTCGGCTTCCAAATAGTGATAGGTCAGAAGTTCGTCGATTCCCCACAA
>Ga0182036_10000270_pt1 | contig 23090 bp, 19 predicted proteins | sample sta12Cox44000080_FD_125966 | JGI IMG/M metagenome (GOLD analysis project Ga0182036, IMG submission 125966) | Lab enrichment of tropical soil microbial communities from Luquillo Experimental Forest, Puerto Rico - statoxic.12C.oxic.44.000.080 | ecosystem: Environmental > Terrestrial > Soil >...
ATTCGGGTCCTTGGGGTCAGCCGGCCTGGTGTAGATCGGACCAGGCCCCTGCGAGCTAGGCGTCGCCTGGGCCTTGTCGATGATGGCCTCCTCGGAGGGCTCCATGCCGGTGATTTCGCCGATCACATCGGCGGTAGCCATGAGGGTGCAGTCGTCCCAGTATTGCTGGTAGCGCCAGTACTTGGCGGCCGCCGCTGGGTCGCCGTACATGGTGCCCGACGTTGCGTTGGCCGGGCCGGCCACTCCCAGCACGACGCCACCGGCGACGGCGGCGATGGCGGCGATCTTGGCGGCCCTCATGGTTGTCCTTTCCTCCTCCCGCTTTGCCGCGGGTGGGTGAGAAAAGGTTCGGATGTTGGGCTTGTCGTTTTCTCAACGAATTCTTGGAGTGATCGTCGCGGTTCGAGCCCCGCCCGCCCGACTGTAAAAGTCCTGTTCAGAGACTACCTGCGACGGCTAGGACGGCGAGGTAGGGCCGTTCACATACGCGGCGCGTCCGCGGGCAGGCGGCCGTGGTCCATGGCGGCGGCTATTGCGGCTTGAATGGCCACCGACAAAGTCGGCCCTTCAGCGCTAGCAACGGGGTATCTGTTCAGCTCGCGATGGTGATCCGGCGCGCTGCCACGGGTTCAGCCTTACCCTTTAGGTCGAGCATGATGGCGTCGCCGCCGTCGACGGACGCGATGCGCGCTACGGCCTCGGACATAACGATCTCTCCGCCCATTGCAACGCCTTGCAGCCGCGACGCGGTGTTCACGACGTCGCCAATCGCGGTGAAGTCGCGGATCTCGCCTTCGCCGACGATCCCGACGTACGCTGCGCCGACGTCAAGACCGATACCCACCTCCAGTTGCGGACCCTCGGGAGTGCCGTAGCCCTGTGCTCGCAATATCGCTTGAGCGTCGCTCACCATCGAATCGACATACCGCCCGTCGGACGTGAGGGGCGCAAAGTAGAGGCCCATGACGGCATCGCCGATCAGTTTGTCGACGATTCCGTGCCGGACGATCACCTGCGTCAGTCTTGCGTAAAAGCGATTGAGGGCCGTGACCATTTCGCCGGGTGTCAAGGTCTCCGCAAGCGTGGTCGAGTCGCGGACGTCGGCGAATAGAACTCCGACTGTCAGTGTCGCGCCGCCCGTGGGCGCCTTCTCGAAACAGGCCTGACACCAGCGCGGGTTCTTTCGCGACGGGCTTTTGCCCGCGCGTCGCATCAGCCAGCCACCGAATCCCGTGAACGGGCTGCCACAGGCCTCACACCGCGGGGCAGACGGGAGCCTGGAGAGGACTCGTATTCCCCGACGCACCGTGGCGTGCCCGAAGTAATCGAAGAAGCGCGTCCATTCCTCCGCGTCGGCCTGCGCGTCGTCGGGGCGGGGTGGCGTGCGCTTATCTGGCATCCCTCATTTTCGCACCACGTGCCATGCTGCTGCCCATTTCGAAGGAGTCGGGAAAGCTGGCGTTGTACTTGTTTATAAGGCTTGCCGAAACCTACCTCCGGGGCGTTGACCCGGACGACGCTGTTCCGGCGCAAGCCACGGATCTTGGTGGTCTGCCGCCCGCCTGGATCGGAGTTGGGACCCGTGATCTGCTCTTCAACGAGTGCCTCGAAGAGCAGGACGCACACTCGCTTCGCGCCGGACCAAGCGGGATGATTGTCGGACAGCATGGCGACGATCGGCAGGGACGCGATGGATACGACGACTAAGCAGTTGGATGTTCCGACCGGCAAGTTGAGTCGGAAGTACTACGAGAAGGAGCTGGCCCGCCTGCAGAGTGAACTCGTCCAGATGCAGCTCTGGGTCAAGCAAGCGAAGGCAAAGATCGTGGTCCTGTTCGAAGGCCGCGACGCCGCTGGCAAGGGGGGCGTCATCAAGCGCATCACCGAGCGGACCAGTCCCCGGGTCTTCCGCGTCGTCGCCCTACCGGTGCCATCGGAGCGGCAGCAGACCCAGATCTTCGCGCAGCGCTACATCGAGAGGTTTCCAGCGGGCGGCGAGATATGCCTGTTCGACCGCTCGTGGTACAACCGCGCCGGCGTCGACTGGGTCATGGGCTTCGCTACCGAGGAAGAGTACGACCGGTTTCTGCGGCTTGTGCCGATGGTGGAGGAGGCATTCATCGCTGGCGGGGTCCAGATCATTAAGTACTGGTTTGAGGTCAGTCAGGATGAGCAGACCCGGCGCTTCAAGGACCGGGCACGGGACCCGCGCAAGATTTGGAAGCTCAGCCCGATGGACCTTGAGTCGCACCGCCGTTGGTACGACTATTCCCGTGCCCGCGATGCGATGTTCCGCGTTACGGACACCGAGATCAGTCCCTGGTATGTCGTCAAGGGGGACGACAAGCGCCGTGCGCGCTTGAACTGCATCACGCACCTTCTGGACCAGGTGCCCTACCAGCGGGTCGAGCCGCACGAGCTCAAGCTGCCCGGCCGTCAGAAATCTCACGGCTATGTCGAACCCGACTACCCTTGGCGCTTTGTGCCGGAGCTGTACTGACGAAAGTGGTAGCTGCACGGTCACTCGCCGCCGGGGGCACCCAAATTGTCATTTCGTGTCGCACGCAATCGGGTCGACTGCGCCGTCCATGATTCAGGAGTGAATTCCCCTCTGTCGCAGCTGATTTCTTCGGATGCGGGAATAATCGGTCAGGGCGTGTTTGTCTGGTTGTCGGAAGCCGACAGACAGGGGGTAGCGCGATGAAGTTCGGGATCTCCACCGTGGTCGATGACGACAGCACCGACACCGTGTCACTGGCGTGCGATTGAAGACCGCGGATTTGGGTCGTTGGTGAGCGCGGAGCACACTCACATCCCGGTCGGCCGCGGAACGCCGTATCCAGGCGATCTGGTCGACGCCGTGGCAGCCCGCGCCGTCCTGGTTACCCCACTGTCGGGCCCGCTGGCCAGATTCGGGAAAGCCGGGGCAAGCGCCCTTGCTCTCTGGGCCGACCGTTCCGGAGTAAGTCTGGAGGTCATCGACGCTTACCCCTCCTCGGTGTCCGCGATACGGGCCGCCGAGGCTAGACGGCCCGACGTGGTGTTCGGGCCCTACGGTGCGGGGCCCGCGCTCGCGGCCGTGGCCGCCAGCAAAGGGGTCATCTGGAACCACGGTGGCGCCACCAACCGACTGGCGCGGCCGGCGTATCCGCGTGTCGTCAACGTGGAGTCTCCCGCTTACCACTATCTCGCAGCAGTGCTGGAAACCCTTGCCGCCGAAGGTCTTGGGGAGGGGTCGGAGGTGGTAATAATGCACGTCGACACGGGGTTCGGCCGCGAGGTGGCCGAAGGGGCGACGATGGCTGCGCGGCGACTCGGTCTCCTGCGGCGGTCGGTCACTTTTCGGCCAGGGCGGGCCGGAGACGTGCTGGCGCAAGTTCCGGCGGGCGATGTGCTGTTATCGGCCGGTTCGTTCGACGACGACGTCGCCATCGCGCAGTGGGACAGCGAACGACGTTGGCGCGCAGTTGGGTTGGTCGCAGCCGGAGTCGATGAGCTCCGGCACGCCATCGGTGACCGCGTTGAGGGGCTTTACGGACCGTGCCAGTGGTTCGACGACGGGACAGATCATCCCGCGGACGGACCCAACAGCGAGTGGTTCAGCCAGTGTTACCGGGACGCGAACGGTACTGAGCCGCCCTATCCGGCTGCTGCCGCCTTCGCGGCAGGTATCCTTTGGCAGCGCTGCGCGAAGGAAGCCGACACTATTGATTCTTTGCGGGTGATGGCCGTGTCACAACGACTCGACACCACAACCTTGTTCGGTCGGTTTCGTGTCGACCCGCTTACCGGCGTGCAAACCGGCCATCAGATTCGCGTCGTTCAGTGGCGAGACGGACAGCGGGTGCTGGTCGATCGGCCACGTCGTCGGACGTGAGCGCCGAAGTCGGATCACCTCGTGCATGGATCGGCGTGTTGGCGGCGGTGCGGAGTCGTCGTTAGGGCCCGCGTCCGAACCGGTGTGGTCTGACTCGTTTCTTTACCGGCCACGAGCGTTGTTGTGTGCCTTTAATTGTCAGATCCGTCGACTGCACCGGCTCGGCGCGGAACCGCCGGACGGAGTGACCTGATAGCAGCGCGACCCAGCATCCCGTAGCAGTCTCGTCCCCGCCTGACGGCACTGCCCTTCGCCCACCCCGTAAATCTGGTCACAGGAAGGGCCGCAATGGAATCCACGATTGCGGCGGTCCCTACGGGGCCAGGGTCACCCAGGTCCCCGGAGTCCCACCCTTGCGGCAGTAGTACAACGCCCCTTGCGAGTCAACGAAAAGCTCACCGACCTGATGAGTACCCGTGGTTGGGGCGCCTGGTGTCTCGGCCGGCAGGAGGCGGATTGCTGCTCGCGCTCGCGGGCCACCGAATGTTCCTCCGTAGCCTTTTTGGCTCGTACCAGTCACACCCGAGTCACCGCCGAGCCCGTGCACACCAGTGCCGTTCAGGCAGAAACCGTCGACACCGACGTAGCTGCCGCTCCTGCCCTCGACGCCCGGGCCACTTACACTCTGGCCTGACACGCCGGGGCCGTCTTGCGTTTCGCCCTGCACACCCGTGCCGTCGCTCACGGCAACGCCATGCACGCCGATCCTGCGGTCGCCTTCGGTGGCCAGCGACTCTCCGTAGACGCCGGTTCCGCGCTCGCTGTGGCCAAAGACGCCATATCCGCCCGCGTCGTTTCTGCCCACCGCCCCGCTCTTCTGATCGCCAGTTGAATAGCCAAAGACACCGTCGCCCTGCGGTGCGCGGCCGAGGACACCGACGCCGTCGTTGGTCGAATCAGAGATCCCCAAAACGCCAGCGCCCCCCGTTTCGGCGCTCGCGACACCAACCACACCCCCGTCGCCCCAGTCGTAGGTTCCACTCGGCGAGATGCCCAGCACGCCGGTGCCGTTTTGCGTTTCGCCCTTGACACCTGTGCCGCGGTTCACGGCAACACCGTGCACGCCGATCATGCGGTCGCCTTCGACGGCGAGCGATTCTCCGTAGATGCCGGTGCCCTGCTCACTGTGCCCATAGACGCCGTAGCCGCCGGCGTCGTTCTTGCCGACGGCCCCGCTGTTGTCGTTGCTTGTGGAGTAGCCGAACACACCGTCGCCGGCTGGCGACTCGCCGTAGACACCAGTACCTCGCGCACTGTGCCCATAGACGCCGTAGCCGCCGGCGTCGTTCTTGCCGACGGCCCCGCTGTTTCCGTCGCCCTTGGTGTAGCCGAAAACGCCGTCGCCCCAGTCGCTTTCTGCGTGTAGTCCGGTGCCAGCGTGGATTGCGATGGCCTGGATGCCGTCGCAGCTGTGGTCAGGATCGTATATCTGGCCCGCCCTCACCATTAGGACGTAGCCGCCGTCGTAGTCGCCATGGCGGTCGACGACGCCTCGCAGTTCGGTGGCACCATCCGAATCGTTCAGCTGTCCAAGGCTAAGCCAATTGCCAATGCCCATGGGAGTCCCTCCTTGTGTTCTGTGGCGGCCCCTTGTGGGCCGCCGACACAGGTAGGAGCACCACCCCGCGGCGATCCGGACACTTTTTGGGCAGTATTTTTTGTGAGCTTTCACCACCCTGTTCGGTCGGTTTGGTGTCGACCGCTCACCGGCGTGCAACCCGGCCATCAGATTCGCGTCGTTCAGTGGCGAGGCGGACAGCGGGTGCTGGTCGATCGGCCACCTCGTTGGACGCGAGCGCCGAAATCGGATCACCTCGTGCATGGGTCGGCGTGTTGGCGGCGGTCCGTCTCGCAACCCTGGATCGCGGCCGGCGGCGGGCTAGATTACCCGTATGCGAATTGTTCGCCTTTTCGGTGTAGTCCTGACGATCCTCACAGCGGGGTTGCTGCTGGCGACCCCCGCCGGCGCGCAACCGCCGTCCAAGCTCACGGATCACATCACTGACAACACCGGAGCGCTGACGGATTCCGATCGGGCGGCGGTCAGCTCGGCAATCGACCGGCTCTATCAGGCTCGGCACATTCAACTGTGGGTGGTCTACGTCGACAACTTCTCCAGGTTCAAACCCGAGAACTGGGCCGCCCAAACCCGTAGCGCCAGCGGGATGGGTGACCACGACGCGCTGCTGGCCGTGGCCACGAACACCAAGCTGTACACGTTCGTGCCGCCGAAGGTGCAGTACCTCACAACAGACGAGTTAAACAGTCTGCAGTTCAGACAAATTGAACCGGCGGTGGCCGCTAAAGACTGGAGCCGCGCGGCGGTCGCTGCGGCTGACGGGTTGAACAAATCGGCAAGCTCACCAAAGCGGAACTGGCTGCCGATCGCGATCGGCGTCATGGCCATCGTGGTCGTACTCGTGGTGGTTCTCCTGCTCTTTCGCGCGCGCCGCAGCCGGCGCGCCGCGGGGCACGTGAACATTGACGGGAGCGATCATTCGTTGGGGCAGGCGTTGTCCACCGCGGAGGCCAGATTGCGCCAAATCTCCGACTACGTCGCCAAGCATCACGAGAGCATCGGCGCCCAGGCCCAGACCCGGCTCGAAGAGGCAAAACGGCATTTGGCGGCGGCTCACGGCAAGCAAGCAAGCAACGAGCTCGAAGCCATTGCCCATGCCAACGGGGCATCGACGCTGGCCGCCCAGGCGCAAACGCTGGCAAACGCCGATGTGCTAGCGGCGCATCGCACGCCACGACGTCGAGGCAGCGCATCTACGCGATGATCGGTGGGATCACCATCGGCGACCGCTGAGCGGCGGTCGGTTCAGACCCGCACGAGGCCCGCAAAAGGGAGAAGGCCCGCAGACCATTTGGTGTGCGGGCACAAGAACCTGCTCCGCTCGGTCTTGGTCGCGGCGGAGCTACCGGGTAGCCGCCCGGCAACCAAAGATGGGTACGACCTGGGATGTGCGGTTGGGACGCGGCCGCGGTGCGTGGAGCCGCGCCCTGATGCGGCCCGTCCGGCTGAGTCGGTCACGCCGATCGACGGCTACCGCGATCTGTAGGCCCGGGTTCTGGAGACGGCCGGCTGCCAGTCGCGTGCAATAAAGAACACGTCGATGGCAGCCCGAGCAGTCCTCTACGCTAGCCCGCTTTGCCAGCTGGTGCGACGGTTAAAGCCGAGTACTACTCGGCTCGAAGTTGTCCCGCAGGTTTCTCCAGCGAGGCTCATATGAATGGCTCGATTGCTCCGCTTACATTTTTCACTTCCTGGCGCCCCGGGCCTGGATTCCGCCACCCAGCCAGATCTCGGGCTGGAGCCAGTACTGGCCACGGCTGGGCGGGGAGTTCTCGACGGCGCATTCGCCGTCCTGGACGCTCTTGCTCACGCCGATGACGGCCGTAGCATCGGGTCCGGCTGCCAGCGCTGCCCGATCCACAACATCCGCGGCCCCACCTCGCGCCCGCTACGCGTAGGTTTCAGTTCCGTTCTGCGACTTGCTTTTTGCTATTGCGGTGGCGGTGGTGGTGGCACCGGATTCGAGCTCGGCGTGGTTGTTGTCGGGCCGAAGCACGAAGGCGGAGGCGGGTTAACGTAACATGGGTCGCCTGGCTCAGCGGGCGCGGCCGTCGCGCTCATGAGTGCAACGACCGCAGCGGTAGCACCCACTAGTGCCAAATGTTTCCGAACGTTCCGATTTCTCATGACGTCCTCTTTCCCGATCCGGCGACCGCTACCTCACTTGCCTCCCGCATCTGGCAGACCCTTGCAAAATTGCTTGTAACTACTCATGTTGCTTGAAAGTTTGCTGCAGATGAGATCTTCGAACTTGGCGGGTGGTGGTGACCATAAATGAAGATTTCCGTCCCCGCTACCGGACAGGATTTGATCGCCTTGGGGACTGAACGCGACGCCGGAGACCCAACTCTTGTGTCCCTCGAGAGGAGCGCCGATCAGCCGGGGGGTACCGGTCGAGATATCCCATAGCCGCACCATTTCGTCCGCACCGCCGGTCGCGATCCACGGATGCACATGCGCGAAAGCCAAACTCAATACGGGATTCTGGCCGATGTGGATTGGGGCGCTCTGCGGCTGGCGGGTTTTGACATCCCACAAGCCGATGGTTCCGTCATCAGCGCCGAAGGCAACAACCGGGTCTCGCTGAGGACTGAACGCGACGCTGCGGATTATTCCGGCGTGGGCATCCATCGGTTCGCCGTTTTCTGACAGTGGCCGCACGTTCCACAGCTGCAGAAGACTATTGGGCCCGTTGAGGCCAGCGCCGGAGCCGGTCACCAGTTGGCGACTGTCGGCGCTGAAAGCGACACTCCACAACTGATATGGCGATGGCCGACCATCGGGGCCGGTCTTGTGGGCGACCCGCACGCCGACGGGCTCGAGGGTCCGTGCATCCCATAACCGTACGACCGCGTCGATGCCAGCCGCGGCGATCATCGACCCATCCGGGCTGACCGCGACGCTCTGAACGTCTGGCTTCGGCAACTCGCCTGAGCCAGCGGGGTCCCGGCGTAGCGTTGTCGGTTGCGGGCGATTCATATCCCAGAGAAGGACTGAGCCGTCCTTCTGGCCGGTGACAATTCTGCCGTCGCGGCTGAAGGCCAGAGCGTTTATCCGTTGACGCTTCGGGTCGCCTGGTGCGCCGAGCCGCCGAATGAATTCCCATGTTCGTGCATTCCACAGCTTCACCGTGCCGTCTTCCCCGCCCGATGCGACCAGGCCACCATCGGAGCTGAACGCCACGGTATCGATCTTGCCCTGCTTAGCCGGTGTGGGCAGTCCGGTTATAGCGTCCCACACTCGCACCGAGCCGTCCCGGCTTCCCGACACGATCCGAGTGCGGCCGATCGCAGCAACCGCCGACACTGGTCCGTGATTGCCGACCAATGGATCACCAATCGGCGCATAGTCTTCCGCGTCCCAAACGCGTACTTTGTCGTCCGCGCCACCGGTAACTATGCGACTACCGTCAGGCAAGAAGGCGATCGTGTTCACTTGATCGGCGTGCGCGGGAAATGCCGGTCCGATGACATCCAGATTTCCCCCGTCGAGCGCTTGAATATCGCCGCGTGACAACCCCACCAACAAGCGGTCACCCGTCGGGTTGTACGCAATGCTCGTCACCGACTGGTCGTACGCCCTCCACGACGCGATTTCATCGTTCTTGCTGATGTCCCACAGGCGCACTATGCCGTCATTACTGCCAGCGGCCAGCACGTCAGCGGTTGGGCTGAAGGCCACACTCATAACAGTGCCGCCGCCGTGGTTCGCCGAGGGGCTGAGGGCGACGTCTCGGCCCGACATGCGATCCAAAACTCGGACGCTGCCGTCAGAACTGCCTGTTCCGATCCATCGACTATCACGGCTGAATGCGACGCTGTAGACGCTGGCCGAATGCTGCAACGGGTTACCCGCCGGCCCAAGACTGTTCGCGTTCCACACTTGAACGACCTTGTCGCCGTTACCCGTGACGATCCACTGCCCGTCCGGGCTGAATGCGATAGACACCGGGCCGGTACCGGCGGCGCCGACGTTCATCTGGCCAACCAATGAACCGCTGTTGGTATCCCATACTCGGACCGTGTGGTCGTCACTTCCGGAGAGAATGCGGCTGCCGTCGGGACTCGCCGCCACGCTGTCCACCCGCATGACCCGATCATCAGCCGCCAGTGGATTCTCAATGATCTTGAGTTCGTCGCGCCGAGTGTTGGCGACCTCCTCGGCCGCTGTCGGGCCCAGTGACGCTGCGGCGAGCAACTGTTGGAGGGCTTGAACGTCACCGCCTGCCCGGCTGCCTTGCAGCATCTGCTCGGCGCCGGATACTAGTTGCCAGGCACGGTTCTGTCGTTCACGCGACTGGTTTGTGCTCTTGTAAGCGTCGAATCTGCTCCAGGCGAATCCGACGGTCAACACGATTGCTGCTGCTACCAGGCCCGAGAACACGACCCTCCACCGCCGGCTCATCTCCTTGCGGCGTTTCTCCCTGGCGTTGGAGGCGTCCACGAAGGGGCGTGTCGGCAACAGATGTTCACGGAAGTCGGGTCTATTCAGAAGGCGCTCGGCGTCCGCGACACGTTGACCCGGCAGCAGGTATTCGTCGTCACGGTCCTGGTTCTCCCACTCGACGGCATTCTGCTGTAGCGAGTCGGCCATCTTCAGGTCGGCGCGCTCCTCCTCGAGCCACTCCTTCAGCTCTTTCCATTGCCGCAGAAGGCTTTCGAGTGCGATCTCGACTACGTCCCCGCCTCGACGACTGTCCCTCATCAGTAGCCGCTTGTCGACGAACTCGTGTAACAGATCACCCGCCTCTTCGGGCAGGTCGTCCCACTTGGCGACGCGCCGTACCGGGACGTCGCTGTCGCGATGGAAGGTGGCGAGCCACGGCACGAAGGCTGGGCGCAGCCGAGCGAGTCTCTCCTGTCTCTTCTTCGGATCCTGGGACAGGATGGTGTCGACTTCCGTTTGAACGACGTCGCGCATCCCGCCCATCCGCTCGTATTCCGCGAGCGTCAGGTCGCCGTCGGCGCCGTACTCCTTGAAGAGTCGCGCCAAGGTCAGCGCCAGGAGCGGCAGCGTGTCGGCGCCCTCGGTGCAGTCCTCGAGCAGTTGGTTAACGAGCTTCGGGTCAACCGCGAGCTTGTTTCCACCTTCGGTGGCGCGACGGGCGGGTCCGACGATGACCTCCCGGAACTGCCCTTGCGGCATGGGCTTGAGGTCGTCGAACACCACGCTCTTGGCCTCGGCGAGCTGCTTGGCGGTCTGCAATGCTTCGTGGCGGTCGGTGCGGATCGTGATCGCCACGATCAACGACAGTTGTTGCGCGACGTCGGCCCGGGCGTGCAGGTCGATCATGTCGAGAAAGCGCGGAGCTTCCTGAACGGCGTCGTCGCTAAAAAGCTCCTCGGCCTGATCCACAGGTATCACCAACGTCGGAAGCCCTGGACCGTCAGGACCGTCCTTAGGGCCGGGGCGCCCCGCCGCCTCTTGGATATCGAGCAACAGTTCGCGTACGCGATTGGCGTCATTCAGACACGCCTCTTTGATGTCGGCCAGCAGGGGCCCCCCTAAGCCCAATCTTGTGCGGGTTGCATGGATCGCCGCGGCGAGTCCGTTCTTTCCCGTCAGCACATGGGTTTCCGGCCGGACGATCCTGTCGAGAACCACGAAGTCGCGATCGGTGCGGCGCAATCGCGGTAGGAGGCCCGCGCGCAAGAACGATGACTTTCCGCAACCGGACGGGCCAAGGATGACAAACAGCGGCTCCTCCGCCGACTTACGCATGCCCCGGAGTTTGTCCATCGCCCGAAGTAATTCGGCGTCCCGGCCGAAATACACTGCGGCATCGACTTCTTCCAACGGCTCCCAGCCGCGGTACGGCGCGCGATCCGGTTCGTCGGGGGGTGGCCATACAAAGGAGTCCGCACCAATGCCTTTTGTGATGATCTCCTCTTTCAGCCGTTGCAGGCCAAGGGCGGCAAAGGCGATCGGCGGTCCACCGTCATCGAGAGGGATCTTTATTTCATCGGTCCCGAACAGGTCTACGCGTTGCCACGCCTTGGTCGTCGCATCCGCGGATGACGGCTCCAGCCGGACACAGAAGATTCGCTTGTTGAGATACTCCGCATGGGCGAATTCCGCTAGGCATTCAGAGCGATCGGCCCAGCTCTTCGATGTCAAGCAAACGACGGCTTCACAGCTCTTCATGGCCTGCCTCAGCTGGTCTCTCCACTGCAGACCGGGACGCAGCCTGTCAGCGTCAAGGAAAATTTCGTTGGCCAGAGGGGGGTCCTGCTGTATTAGCCAGTCCTGCAGCGCTTTGGCCTCGCGGAGCTCGGCACTTGAATGACTAATGAAGATTCGGTACATGGCAGTTCCAAATCAGAAGGCGCACCAGTGCCTCGACGATGATCTTTCGATAGTTCACGGCTGTCACCTGCGCATAGGGTCGACGGGAGTGTAAGCGCGACAACCGTTCTTGTGCGCAATCTCGCCGGGCAGGCAGCGTATCGGTCAATGCGGTGACCATCCGCGGGTCAGCCACCGAGGCGAGGTAACTGGCCGCCCCCTCGAATCCGTAGTCTTCGGGGTTGTCCGGCCTCACTTTAGGCATCGAATACTTCCGTTCTGCCGGTCACTAGGGATCGAATTGTTTGGATGCCGGTGCGACGTCGCGGCGCCGGGGGACCATGGTTGGCCAATCGGGACGTCTTATCGACGATAAGTCGGAGTCATATGGTCATGTCAATCCGTCGAAATCTTCGCGAGGTCACTAGTTGCTGGTTGCAAATAGTCGTTTGCTGGTGGTCAGAAACCATTGAGCACCGAGCAGTGACGTGTTCACAAGGGATCGGTCCACTGAGCGGACCGCGCTCTTTCGTAAGGCACACCGATCGACGCGCAATGGATCGTTAAGTTCCGCACGCAGCGCCGCTTGCGAATTTAGTAACCTCGGCCGGAAGTGGCGGCGCCGTCAGCACTTCGACAGCGTTGCGGCCGAGCAGCCGGCCGAGTTCGGTATATGCAGCGAATTGGCCCTCGTTGAACCACTGATCCGACGTGCTGTCGTGCGGGAACACCTCACTGCCGGCTCCGTAGGTCAGCAACCAATCCGGACACCCCTGCCACAAAACAGCTTTCGCGAAGATAAGTGTGCCGGTCCTCTGCTCTACCGGCAGTCCGGACGCCGCGGGATATGTAATCCGTCCTCTGACGACGGTGCCATTTGTGATTCGGCTATTGAGTCGAGCGAACGCGTTGGTCTCACTGAACGGGACACCCGAGCCCGGCGCCAGGTTCTGCACCCCATAATCGCCGGAGTCTTCCAGTTCGATCTCCACCCCGAGTTCGGATTGAGCCAACCTGATTGCATCGGCCAAGCCGCAGAGCAACGGCGGCGGGTCTCCGCTGCCGTCGATGCAGAAGATTAGTCGGCAGCGCCGACGAAGCGCTTCCACCAGTCCAAGATTCTCGTAATGACCGCCGTCAGTGACCTGAACCAGGCTGGCGTCAATCGGATGACGGCCCAACAGTTCTCGATAGAAATAGGTGAAACCGCGTACAGTCGGCAGCGAACGTAGGAGCAAGTACCGCGGCCCGCTAGCCGGCGGTACGGGAGCCGGTTCCGCGCCGTCCGGGGACGCGGCCTGATCTCCTTGACTCGTCGTGTTTCGTAGCAAGTCAACATAGTTGGGGTTGGGCAGCCAGGTGCCCAACCTTGCGCCCGAAAGACACAAGAGTGTCTGGAAGCCGTTGTCCTGGCGCCCCATCGACGAGGCGAATGCGGCCCCGCTAACGGCGACGGCGGCCTCCACCGTAAGGTCGCGTTTGAGCCGAGGCGGGCACGCGCGCCACAGTTGTTCTGTCTTCAGCCATCCGAGTTCGGGCCCGCCGATGTACTTTTCATTGAACACATAGGACACGGCGTTCAGCCCCGGAGCCGGTTTAGCGTCGCCCGAAACGGTAGCTGCCGCCGCGAAGACAAATTCTGGGCCGCCCTCGACCTTGCCATAGGCGTGCAGCCAGGTCGGCTCTTCCTCCGGGTAAGGACGGGCCTTGCAAACCGCGGCGCCGTTGCCCCGACTGTCTGTGACGAAACGTCGTACGGCGAAGGTTCGAGCAAGCCTTGCCCGGTAGAACGGGTGCAAACCCAGTGACGTCATGTCGGCGGCCGATAGCATGAAAATCAGTGCGACGAGGATGATCACCCATACCGGTAGCCACGGCACTTGCTGGAGGTGCCCACCAATATGCTGGGTCAAGTGACCAAATACGGCCGCCCCCACCGACCCCAGGACACCGAGCCAGACGATCAGCACCGCGGTCAAACTGAGCGTCACAAGGATCACGGGCACCAACCCAGCAGGCAGCTTGTCGCGCCACGACCCACCGGTGATCTGGTCGACCGCTATCCGGTTGCGATATTTCCATAGCATGGCGACAAGCGCAGTCAAGTATTGCAGTCCCAGCAGACCACCGATTGCTCCGCCAAAATGCGAGTAGTGCGTGATGTTCACGTGCTGGCATGCCCACATGAGCGCTGGCAGGGCGACGGTAAGTACAACTATCACTCCGGTGAAACCCAACGCTGCCTGTGCCCCCTTAAGTAGGCCTAGCCGGCGTCGTTCGCTCTTCCAGCTGTAGTCCAGCCACTCGGTGAACAGCGCGCAGCCCAGAGTGAAGACCGCTATCGCTATGAAGACGCCCGCAGCCCACCAAGCGGCCGGGTGATGCACAAGCGACGGGAAGTAGTTTGAGGTGTTCCTAATGGAGGCCTCACTAATTCGTTGCTTGCCGTCGCTGTTGTATCGCGGCACCGGCACGAACGCCGCTATCGGGAGTGCGGCGAGCAGGTATCCGCCGGCGAATCCGAGTGCGACTGGCACCCAGAATAGTGTCACGACCGACGCCACAAGGTTTTTGAGCACTTCAAAGAGCGCGCGTATCAGCTCCGGTGCCGAATCCGCGATGTAGCTGGAGTGCTGTCGGACGTGTTCGAGCTCAACCGATCCTTTCTCGAATCTCTCCGAGAGCCGTAGCTTCCGGACTGGGTCACGTCGACTTGTCGGGGTGCCGGCGGGCTCATCGCCGCTGAGTACCTGCTCATCCGGTAGGCGCTGGCACGCCAGAAGCCGGGCGCCAGCGGTATATCCGCCGCCGGACACGGAGATGACGTAGTCGACGGAGTCGATGAGCTTGGGCTTACCGCTGCACGGCTCGTCTGACTCTGCCTGCATCGCGGTCACGCCGTCGTGGCACGTGTGGCCATACGGTGGCGCCGGGGTGTGTGCGCCTCCCGCATGACCGTGCTCTACTAATCGGTCTTCGACCGCGGCCGGGGCTGAGTCGGAAAAGACTTGAAGCGCACCCATCGCAACGCAGGCCGACCGTACTCCACCACCGGACAGGCAGATCGCTTGCACCGGTTGGCCTTTACGGCGCTCGATCACAGCCGCGGCACCGGGAACGTTATACGCGTTGACCCAGCTCCACTCGTCCCGCCGTACCGCATCTGGGCTCACGGTAGGGACCTCCGGCTCCGCCCAGCAATGGTCCCACCAGCACTGGCCTTGTCGGTTGGGCCGTAATTGGAGCCGTCCGAACGCACGTAAGGAAAGGACTACCAAAGCGCCCGGAACCGCCATGAATGCCACAACCAGCGAGCACGTCATGATGGTGGCCATGGCCGCGGTGGCGACAGTGACGACTCCGTTGACGCCGGTGTTGGGGTCAGAGTGCAGCAGTGTCCCGAGATACAGACCGAGGTCTTTGAGAAGATTGGCGGCGGCCGCAACGAGCAATGCCCATCGAGTGAATCGTCCGAGCAGTGCGCCGACTAGTGACGCGGTCAGTCGCGACATGATGACGGCACAGCCGCCAAGTGCGAGGACATAACCGGCGATCACGCCGAGGTTCGCAAGGATAGCCGGACCGATGTGCGGCGGTTGTGGGGGGCGATCGCCGACTATGTAACGCTGAATGTTGGGAAACTGGGCGAGAGGCCAAAAGTACCAACACAGTACGACACCGGCGACGATCGCGACGACTAGAGCCAGGATCGTGCGGCGACTCAGTGGTCCAGCCTCGTGTCCTCCGGACTCATCGTGCGTGATTGCGTTGTCCAGCATTCGCGAGCTGCCTATCGCGGCTAGGCCGTGAAGACCTGGAAGCCGACGCTGGACCCAACGAGATTTATTCGGTAATCGCATTTGTCCATGGGTGTCACCTGGTCGGCCTGCAGCGGGAAGTCGCTGAACTGAACGACGACGGTCGAATCATCCTGGTCGGCGAAATCGATCTCCGCCTGCCCGACGAAGGACTGGTTCGAATGCGAGTCGGTGACAGTCAGTACGTTGGCAGGCTTGGTGAACATTCGGCAATACCGGAACATGTTCCCACCTCCAGATTTTGGTTGCCGGATGACCCGGGGGGTAAACATACGTCCTGCTTCGGGCGGGTGACATACTCCGGTCCGCTCAGCGGACCGCAGGTTTGCCAACTGCTAGCGGTCGACGGGGAATGGAAACCATCACGACACTTCGACAATCAAAGCATCAGAAGATCCTGCGGTTCAGCGAGCGCGGTCGCTGAACCGCTTTCGCATACGGCCCGAGGGAACGGCCAGAATGATTTCATAGCGTGGCACGGCAAAACTCAGGCCGACCATCAGGCACTCACACTCGAATCGATGGCCATAGGCTATCGATTTGCTTCACTCCGCATTTGCGGGGGGTGCCGGGGCAGCGTTAATACGCCGCGGAATGAGCGGTCCCGGTGAGTCCAGAGATCTCCGGATGTGCGACGTCAGCCGGCTGGCGGTCTCCGGCATTGGGTGCAAAGGCAGCATCGAGTTCGACTGGCGGGACGTCACAGCAGTATTCGTAGAGGCGGTGATGATTGAACCAGTCGGCTCAGCGCGGGTCGCCAACTCAATGTCTTCAATGGATCGCGCGAGGGCATGCCGGGTTTGATCAGCTCGGCCACTACCGATCATTGATCGTCTTGGCCAGTGCGTTGCCATCGGAGTTGCCGGCCGCCCCGAGCGAGGGCTGGATTTCCGATTCGCCTGGTGGACAAGGCCTTCGAGATTCAATATGCCATCTTGCTGGCGGGTCCAGATGGCGTGCTCGATCGCGCCAAGGACCATCGAGCGGCCATCGTCGCCGCGACCCGCCACCCCAGCATCCGCTGGCCGTACCAGGTCGACACGTCGGTGAGGTCTGCCACCCACAGCCGGTAGCTGCCGGTGGCGAAACGGAATCCGTACAAGCTGTCAAGCATCATGCCTCACAGCTTCTTTGCGAGTTGGATGCTCAACGGATGGCGAAAGCCTGGCCACGATCCGCGCGGCGACAGCATTGTTATTTGGCGGCCTGGGAGGTCTGGTGAAACGAAGGCAGGGTTAACAGCTAATTGCTTTTGCAAGACTTGCGCTGTGTCGGCGGTTCGAGGCGACGGCCCTGTTGAATAACGGGTATTGCCAGACTTTGTGCCGTCGCGCCGCTCGACGCCAGGTGGCCGGCCATCGCCGGCGACCTCGCACCCGAGGCGGGCTGAGACGGCGGCTTCGTGCTTTCACCGCATTGCTGGATTTCGTATCGGGGTCGGTGTAGCTTCACACCTGAAAGTTTGCTAGCAAGCCCGGAGGCACGGTCATGGTAGTGATCTGTTACATAGCCGCGAGTACGAGCGGTTGCATCGGGGTCGACACTGCACACAGGGGTACCCGACTACTCTAGACCGGTTTCACTGGCTAGGGGGAAGGTCAAAGCCGCGTCACCACCAAACGCGAAGTTGCCCCGTACCGGCTTAATCTGCAGTGAGGCCCAGATGGATGTCTCGGTATCTCCACCTCTATCAACTGTCGACGGCTTGGTGCTGGCTACCTCGCTTGCCGATAGCACCACCACGCCAGCGCAGTTGGCCGCACTGATGCCGGTAGCCGCGCCGGGGCGGGGAGTCCTCGAAGGCGCCTTCGCCGTCTTGGAGGCTCTCGCGCACGCCGACGAGGGTCTCGGGCTGACGGCACTGGCCCGCGCGAGCGGGCTGGCCAAAACGTCCGCGCATCGGCTCGCTGAACAACTCATCACGCTGGGCGCGGTGCAGTACGTCGAGCACTGCTACTACGTCGGGCCGCAGATGTTGCGTATCGGGCAGCGCTGGCAGCCAGACCCGCTGCTGCGCCGCTGCGCACAGGCGCCCGTCCACAGCCTTGCTGTGCAGGCGCGTGCCTTGGCGTCGCTGCGGATCCTGCACGAACAGCGACTCCGGTATATCTGTGCCGCTGCGCCACACGGCCACGCCTACCTGCCCTACCCCACCGACCCCGAATCGATCGCCCGCACCGCCACTGGGCGCGTCCTCTTCGCGACCCAATCCGCCAGCGAGGCCACCCTGCCTGACTGCTGGACCCGACACGAATGGGACCAGCTGCGCGAGTCCCTCCGCGATCCGCGCGCGGCGGTGATCGACCATCAGGACGCGGTTGCCGGCATATGTTGCGTATCGGCGCCCGTGCGGTGGCCGAATGGAGCCTGCGGCGGCGCGCTCACTGTCATAGTCGAGGCAAACAATCCACCCCCCAGCCTGCCCAGCCTGGTGTCGTATACCGCCAGCCGCATCGGCACTGCCCTTCAGCAACTAAGGCCTAGATAATGCGCTGGTGTTCCTGAATCCAGAACCACGGTTCGCCGAGATCCATTACTATTTGACATCCGCATAATACGCATATCTTGTATCGGATTAGGTAACCCCGTCCCGGGCCGCTGATCGACGACCATCCCGCAGTATCGACCACAGCGCGGGCCCCATAGGTCGATAGGAGCGGCCCATGCCAACCCCGGCATCCAACGATCCCGGCGCCCCTCAGCCGCCCGTCGCACCAACCATCAGTGCCCACGGGCACCTCGTCACGGGCTCAGGGTTTCTGCCCGTCCATGAGGTCACCATCCGGATCACCCGCGTAGGAGAAGACATCAGTGACTACCTGCCATATGTGACGGACGGCGACGGTCACCTCTATTGCGAGCTACCCAATGGCGCCACGGGCACCTCGTACGTCGCCGCAACCGACCACCGCCAAGATCCTGACGGTGTGTGTGGCCGGCTGTGGAGCAACACCTGCACCGTCGTCGTAGCTGCTAACTAACCGGCTCGCGGCAACCGCGCGGCGATGCTCGTTTGGGAGGGGGGTCGGGCCGTGCCGTGCAACTCATGGGTCGGTCCACCCACCGGACCCGGCACTTGCCGCCTCCCAGGTGTGGGTGTCAAGTGGAGCAATCGTGCTGGGAATCGTTGATCGTCGCGATCGGCGGACAAGTGTTACTGCGGCCGGCACGACGAGGAGATCGGAGTCGGCATGCCTACCGACGCATCCGGCGATTACGCACCGGAGCCGCAGGTTCGGCCGGCCGGCCCGACCATTAGCGCCTCACGCGGCGCGTTCTTGATTACGGGCAGCGGATTCCTGCCCAACCAACCGGTCACCGTCCGCATCACCAACAGCGGCGACGGCGTCGTGGACTACCTCACTTACATCAGTGACGCCGACGGGCGCCTGGACGCGGCGCTGCCGGAGACCACAGTCGCTCAGACCTGGCACATCACGGTTACCGACCAGCGCCCCGAACCCGCCGGCGATTGCGGCTTGCTGTGGAGCAACACCGTCGTCGTGGCGTTCGCCCGCGCTGACGGTTCGAGCGGCCATTCTTCGAATCCGCTTGCGCCGCAAACCGCTGCGAAAGGCGACAAAGATAAGCAGGTAGTCGAGTAGTGTGCAGGTCCTACCGCGAACGCAAGAAGTTCGCAAGAATCTCGCGGCGAACTGGCAAGCGGTATGCGGCAGCCTAACCTGAGCCCAACCAGCCCTTGGGGTGTCGATATTCGTCGCCCCCGAACTCAAACAATTGTGGGACCATGGGGCGCACTGTCCGCTATCAAGAGCAAAGGTGGAGCAAGTGACCATTGCCCTGATCGTCATCGCCGTAATCCTGGTGATCCTCGTGTTATTCGCATTCAGCATCTACAACGGGCTCGTCCGCCTGCGGAACGGCTACAAAAACGCTTTCGCGCAGATCGACGTTCAGCTGACCCGCCGTCACGACCTGATCCCCAACCTCGTCGAAACCGCCAAGGCCTACATGGCCCACGAGCGCGGCACCTTCGAAGCGATCGTTCAGGCACGGAACGCCGCGGTCATCGCACGGGGGGCAGCCGCCGCCAACCCGGGGGACCCCAACGCCATGGGTCAGCTGTCAGCCGCGGAAGGCGCGCTCACTGGAGCTCTCGGCAAGCTGTTTGCGTTGCGCGAGGCGTACCCAGACCTCAAGGCCAGCCAGAATATGATGCAGCTCTCGGAGGAGCTGGCGTCGACGGAGAATCGCGTTGCTTTCGCCCGCCAGGCCTACAACGACTCGGTCATGACCTACAACAACAAGCGCGAAGTGTTCCCGGCTGTCCTGTTTGCGGGCACGTTCGGCTTCACCGCGGCCGCACCGCTGGAGGCGGCCGGTCCGGACGTGCGCGAAGCCCCGCACGTTCAGTGCTGATCTAGCAAATGGATTTCTTCGAGCTCCAGCGGAGGGTACGTGGGGCGTCGAAAAGGATGGTGTTCCTTTTCGTGTTCGCGGGACTCGCAATTACCGCGATTGTGAATTTCGCCGTCATCGCAGCGGTGGCGTCCCAGAAGGGTGCGACGCCGCAGCAGTTGATTGGGCTCTCGGTGGTCGTGAGTGGGGCAGTGCTGCTGATGATCGCCGCGGTGTCGATTGTCAAGACGCTGATGCTGCGCCACGGTGGCGGGGTCAAGGTTGCCGAGAGCCTCGGTGCGGTACCCGTACCGAATATGCCAACAGACCTGACCCTTAAGCGGTATCGCAACATCGTCGAAGAAATCGCAATAGCGTCGAGTACACCGGTGCCCGTGCTCTATTACCTGCCGTACGAACAGGGAATCAACGCGTTCGCCGCTGGATACACGCCGGCGGACGCGGCCGTGTGCGTCACCCAAGGCTCGCTCAACCAGCTCAACCGTGACGAACTCCAGGGTGTGATCGCACACGAATTCAGCCATATCGTGAATGGCGATATGCGGTTGAGCCTCAAACTCATCGGTGTGCTGGCCGGGATCACGGCGTTGTCGGTTATCGGCCGGGTGCTGCTGTATTCGGGTGACGGGCGGAGCCGCGACCGCGACAACAGCCTTCCGTTGTGGGTGCTCGGGTTGGTCGTTATGGCGGCGGGCTGGATAGGAGTTTTCTTCGGACGGCTGATCAAAGCTGCTGTTTCCCGTCAGCGGGAGTACCTCGCCGATGCATCCGCGGTCCAATTCACCCGGCAAACAAGCGGGCTGACGGGCGCGCTGAAGAAGATCGGTGGGCTCCAGGCCGGCTCCGTGTTGCGCAGCCCCAGGACCGAAAACGTCAGCCACATGCTGTTCGGCCAGGGCATGAGGTTCTCTGGGCTGTACGCCACCCACCCGCCGCTCATCAAGCGCATCCAGGTGCTGGAACCCAACTTCGCTCCCAGCAACCTCGACGAGATGCGAAAACGCTGGTTCTACCAGCCGCCGGACGGCTTGGCCGAGGACGCGGCGATGGGCTTCGCAGACGCTCCGGTACAGCAAGCTCCGGTACAGCAAGCTCCGCCGCGGCGCCTCAATGCCCGCGAATACGCAGCGGCCGTTGGCAACCCGACCGCCGCTTCGTACCAGGCGGGGGCGACCGCCCGCAAAGCGATCCCGCAGAACCTGACCGACCTTGCGCACAATCCCGCCGAGGCGGTTCCGCTGATCTACGGGCTTATCTTCGACCGCAACATGAATGTCCGGCAGGCCCAGTACCAAATCGTCGCCCGGTATCACGGCAAGCAGGTGGCCGATGAGGCATGGCGATGTTCCGCGGCGATGGTGCAGCACCTCGACCCGAGCTTGCGCCTGCCCCTCGCATCCATCGCGTTCCCCGCTCTGCGTGGTCGCCCCGAGGCTGAGACGCGGCTGATGACAACGGTTATCGGCGAACTGATCAAGGCCGACGGTCAGATCGACATCTTTGAATACTGTCTTGGCACACTCGTTTTCGTTAGCTTGCACGAGGCCCTGACGTCAGGATCGCCATGGAAGAGCAGGCGCCAGAGCCTGGCCAGCGCCCAAAACGCCATTTCCTGTCTCATCGCTGTGCTGGCGCAGACCGCTAACAGAGACCCACGGGTCGCGGCTGCGGCATTCCAGGCGGGAATCTCCGTCGCGTATCCCCAGGCACAGATTCCGTTCCTGCCAGCCCTTGGCATACTCGCGCTCGAACAGGTGTGGCCGGTGATCGACGGACTGGAAGGCAACGACAAGGCCACCGTTGTTGCCGCCGTCGTGACGACCGTGATGGCCGACAAGGTCGTCACCGAGGAGGAGTCAGAGCTGCTCCGGACCGTGTGCGGCGTGCTGCACTGCCCGGTTCCACCGGTCGTCTAGGGCGCCGCGAAACCCGAGGGTGCTTTTATTCGTCGTTTTGCGGCGCATTACACGTGTTAACGACTTGAAAATATGTGAGGTCGGAGCTGTGGGGGCCGTCACGATTCGTTGCCATCGTGGTTGCACCGATTAGGTCGCCCAGCAGCGCCTTTTCCCGCGCCTGTGGCAACAAGGTGACGCGCCTCACGGGCTCAATATGACCGCTGTGTTAAAGCAATCGCACAATCGCCGGTGGGTCCCGGTGCGATTTTTTGAGCGGCCAAAAACCTCCCTTACCCTCGGTAAATGACCGCACGATAGGTGCTGTACGAGAGGAGGCGCCATGGTCGATCTGAACGCGAATCGCCAGACCGGCGGCGACGCCTTGCTCAGATTCAGCAAATATTTTCATCGCGGAGAGATCTCCCCGGATCAACGTGCGCTACACAAGGTCGGTGGCCGGTCAGCGGACGACTTCTACCGGGACCGCTGGGCACACGACAAGGTCGTCCGCTCGACTCACGGCGTGAACTGCACCGGATCGTGCTCGTGGAAGATCTACGTCAAGGACGGCGTCATCACCTGGGAGTCCCAGCAGACCGACTACCCGTCGGTGGGCGCCGACAAGCCGGAGTACGAGCCGCGCGGCTGCCCCCGCGGAGCCTCGTTCTCGTGGTACACGTATTCGCCTGCGCGCGTGCGCTATCCGTACATACGCGGCGTCCTCCTGGAGTACTACCGTGAAGCCAAGGCGCGGCTGAACGACCCCGTGCTGGCGTGGGCTGACATCGTCGAGGACGCCGTGAAGTCCCGCCGCTACAAGGCCGCACGCGGTAAGGGCGGGTTTGTCCGGGCCGAGTGGTGGGAGGCCGCGGAAATGGCGGCCGCGGCGCACGTGCACACCATCAAGAAGTACGGCCCCGACCGGGTGGCCGGATTCTCCCCGATACCGGCGATGTCGATGGTCAGCCATGCCGTGGGGGCGCGGTTCATCTCGCTGATCGGCGGGTCGATGCTGTCGTTTTACGACTGGTACGCCGACCTTCCGGTGGCCTCGCCGCAGGTGTTCGGCGACCAGACCGATGTCCCCGAGTCGGCCGACTGGTTCGACGCCGGCTATTTGATCATGTGGGGCTCCAACGTTCCGGTCACTCGGACGCCCGATGCGCACTACATGACCGAGGCGCGCTATCGCGGCCAAAAGGTGATCGTGGTTTCGCCCGACTACGCGGACAACACGAAGTTCGCCGACGAAT
>Ga0182036_10000271_pt1 | contig 23089 bp, 23 predicted proteins | sample sta12Cox44000080_FD_125966 | JGI IMG/M metagenome (GOLD analysis project Ga0182036, IMG submission 125966) | Lab enrichment of tropical soil microbial communities from Luquillo Experimental Forest, Puerto Rico - statoxic.12C.oxic.44.000.080 | ecosystem: Environmental > Terrestrial > Soil >...
GCTTTGCAGTTTCTTCAGCACGGTCGCGAAGTCCGGCTTGTTGTTCAGCCGGGCGGAGACCTCCTTGGCGATGTCGCGCAGGTGCTCCTGCGGATCGGGGGCCGCCGAGTTCTTCTTCTTCGCCTCCTCCAGTTGCTGGCGAATCCTCTTCGGCTGAAACGTCAATGCCCGCGACTCGATGGTGAACGAAAGTCGTTCGTTGTTGCGGTCGACGATGCTGCCGCGCACCGCCTTTTCGACGTCGGTGACCTTGAGTTGTCCGGCCGCCTGGGCCCGCAGCTTCGGAGCATTCGTCACCTGCAGGATGAACAACTGGACCGCCGCCACCAGCGTCAGCAACAGGATTACCCCGTTGCCGGCCCGGTGCCGAAAGACGAACGACGCGCCCCGCGTCCCCGCTTCGACGACATGGCGCGTGCGCCGCTCCCGCGCCGAGCGACCCGCAGCCACCGCGTCCGGCCGTTCGGCTGCGCGGGTTTGCTTGGGCTGCTTGGCCTTCCGTAATTTCTTGGGTTGCCGAACCGCCTTGGCTTCCTGCGATTTACGCGAACCGCGGGTGGGTCGCGCCGACTGCGACCGGCGTGGCCGCCGGGTCTCGCCGCGGCTCACCTTGGGACGCCCGGCGTCTCGACGGTCAGGGGTCCGAACTGCTCGCCGGTGGCCGGTGCCTGTTGGGGCAGGGCCGGTGGCGGTGCCGGCATCGGCGCTCCGGGGGCGAGCGGGACCCCGGCTTGAGGCGCTTGGGCGGCTGGGGGGGTCGCCACCCCCGGCTGCACCGCAACCGGCATCTGCGCGGGTCGGGCTGCGGGGACCGGCAATCCGCCCACCGGAATCGGCACCTCGGCGGGCACCTGAGCGGGCGCCGGTGCCGCCGGACCCGGCAGCCCTGGAGCCGGCAGCCCCGGCGTCGGCATCACACGCGGGACCTGCCCGGTGACCGGTCCGGCGGGAATACCAGGAAGCTGAGGGACCGCCGGCAGGTGCTGGCCGCCCACGGTCGACGAGCCGTCCGGAGCGCGCAGCAGCGCCTCGGGTCCGGACCTGCCCGGCACAGCCGGACCACCGGCGCCTGGTTGCACGAGGACGGGGACCTCCGGCGGGAGCGCCGGCGGCGCCGGAGGCGGCGGCGGACCCGGGTCGGGAAGCTTGGAGTTCAGCGGCGGCGGCGGTACGCCGTCGGCCGGCTTTGGCGTCCCGACGACCACCCAGTTGCCGGACGGGTCTTGGACCAGGTGCGCGGTATCCCTCGTGGGGATCATGCCCTGTTTGCGGGCCGCCTCCGCCAGCGCCGGCGCGGATTCCGCTTCGCGGACATCGCGTTCCAGCGCCTCCTTCTGCTGCTGCAACAACCGGTTCTTCTCCCGGGCGTGGCTCAACTGATAGGACCGCTCGGCGGAGGCGGTGGACAACCACAGCGTGAGGCCGAGGCCGAGACCGAGCGCACCGATGACCAACACGACAAATGGAACCTTGCTCGCCAGCGTTCTCGGCCGCAGGTCGATCGATGCCAGCCGCGTTGCCAAACGCTCGGTCAAGGGGGGACGGACAACCTTGGGCGCCTTGGCTTTCCGCGCCTTGGCCCGCGCCTTGGCCTGGCTGGTGCTCTTGGCCCGGGCCGACCGCTCAACCGGCCGGGTGATCGGGCTGGTCTGGGGCCCAGACTTGGGCGAGCGGGGCTCGCGGGCTGGCGCCGTGGTCTTTGCGTGTCGGGTGCGGCGGGACGACGGCGAATCACCCCCGGTAGGCCTGTTCTTCCGGGCGGAACGGTCTCGCCCGCCCCGGCGGTCGGTGCCGCCGCGGCGCTTTGGCGTCTCGCGCTTCGCCTTCATGAGTCGCCTTTCTGCTCCAGCCGTTGCAGGGCCCGTAATCGCACCGCGGCGCTGCGAGGGTTGCGTTCAATCTCTGCGGCGTCTGCGCGTTCGGCGCCGCGCGTCAACGACCGGAATCGCGGCTCGTGTCCGGGAAGCTCGAACGGAAGGTCCGCCGGCGTCCGCGAAGCGACCGCGTCGGCGAACAGGCGCTTGACGATCCGGTCTTCCAGCGATTGGTAGGCCAAGACCACGACGCGTCCGCCGACGGTGAGCGCCTCCAGGGCGGCCGGAAGGGCGCCGCGCAGCGAGGTCAGCTCGTCGTTGACGGCGATCCGCAGCGCCTGGAAGGTGCGCTTGGCCGGATGCCCGCCGGTGCGCCGGGCCGGAGCCGGAATCGCTTGGTACAGCAGGGCAACCAGCTCCCCGGTCGTGGTGAACGGGGTGCGGGCGCGCTGGCGGACGATCTGCGCGGCGATGCGGCGCGCGAACCGCTCCTCGCCGTAGCGGCGCAGGATGTCCGCCAGCGCCGCCTCGTCGTAGGTGTTGACGACGTCGGCCGCGGTCAGCGGTGACTCCGGGTTCATCCGCATGTCTAGCGGCGCGTCCTGGGCGTATGCGAAACCCCGTTCGGCGCGGTCCAGTTGCATGGACGAGACGCCGAGGTCGAATAGCACCCCGTCGACCGATTCGGCTGCGGCATAACCGGATTCGGCCAGTGCGGCGGCGAGGGCGTCATAGCGTGTGTGCACCAGTGTGACTCGGTCGGCGAATCGCGACAGCCGCGCGCCGGCGATATCCAGGGCGCTGGGATCGCGGTCGAGTCCGATCAGGCGCAGGCCCGGCAATTCGGTCAAGAACCGCTCCGCGTGCCCACCCGCGCCGGTGGTGGCGTCGACGAGGACCGCGTCCGACCCGTCGGGGTAGTGGCGCGTCAGGGCCGGGGTGAGGAGGTCGACGCAGCGTTGCAGCAGGACGGGCACGTGCCCGAAACCGTTTGACACTGAACCTGAATTGTCAACCACCGCAAAGCCTCCCCGGGTCTGACGCGCCGCCCCTGCATCCAGGTCCCTGTCCGAAGGCACGAACTTGGCGTTGGGGAAGTACGCCAGGGTCGGTTCGGGCAGAGGCCACGATGCACGGGCACGCGCCTCAGATGATGTCGCCGAGTGCTTCATCGCTGGCCGCGGAGAAGTTCTCTTCGTGGGTCTGCTGGTAGTCGTGCCAGGCCTGCGCATCCCAGATTTCGAGATAATCGACCGCTCCGATCACCACGCAGTCTTTGGACAGGTTCGCGTAGCGGCGGTGGTCGGCCGACAACGTGATCCGGCCCTGGGCGTCGGGATGCTGCTCGTCGGTGCCGGCGGCGAGATTGCGCAGGAACGCTCTGGCTTCGGGGTTGCTCCGCGACGTCTTGCTCGCCCGGCGGGCGAGCTCCTCGAATTCCGCCCGCGGGTAGACGGCCAGGCTGTGATCTTGGCTTTTGGTGACCATCAACCCCCCTGCCAGCGCATCGCGGAACTTGGCGGGCAACGTCAGCCGCCCCTTGTCGTCGAGTTTGGGCGTGTAGGTGCCGAGAAACACCAGCTCACCTCCCCCTCGGGGTCACCCAAACACTGCAGCCACCATACCCCACAATCCCCCACTTCACCCCATTACTGGGGCGTTGTGGCGATGTTTTGCGGGTTATTCGCCACCCATCGCCTCGCCACCCTCATCCGAGAGCCGCCGGGTTCGCGTCGCAACAGGAGCATGGGCCGGGAAAATCGCACGTCAGAGGGCCTAACATGGCCATGTGGGGCACAGTGGGGCGTGGGGTGGGGCTCCGTGGGGCTTAGACCGGCCCCCGGGACTCGATTAGGGCTCGATCGGGATTCGAAAGCGACTCGACAGGCTCCCGCAATCGCAGACTCGGCACGGATACGAAAAAGCGGGGTAGCCGATGGCTACCCCGCTGTGTGCGGCCGTTCCGCTACTCGTCGAAGCGCCGGCGGAACCGGTCCTCCATGCGGCTGGTGAACGATCCTCCGCCCTTGTTGCGACGCTGGCGCGCCGACCCGGGCGCCGACCCTGAGTGGTCCGCCCTGCGCGACAACCGCGGCCCACTGATCGCATAGACCACACCGCCGAACATCACGATGAACCCGAAAATGCTGAGAATCGGGAGAGTTCCAACCCACGTGGCGTGGAACGCCACCCCGGCGACCAGCATTGCCAGACCGATGACGAACAGCGCGGCGCCCTGGAAGCGCCGCCGCGCGGTCGGTGCGCGGAACCCTCCGCCACGGACGCTCGACGCGAATTTCGGGTCCTCCGCGTAAAGGGCGCTCTCGATCTGATCGAGCATCCGCTGTTCATGATCGGAGAGTGGCATTCGTCCCTCCTTGCCGACAGTTGACACGTAACTATCGATAGCACGCGGATGCCCGTTACAAAGGCAACTAACCCAAATGATACGAGTTCAATCTGTGCCGTACCACCGGTTCGGCAGCGATTCTATCCCCGCCGCGTCCCGACGCTCGCGCGGGCCGGAACGGCGGTGCGTTACAACCCCCTTCCGAAACGGAACGGCCCATCGGCTTTTCGCCACGACCGCCCGGCGAAGCGCCCCAGGCGAGTCAGATAATGGCGGGAGCGGCAGGGGGCCGAAGCGCTGGATGAGGAGGACACCGCGACTTGGCGATATTCCTCATCGATCTGCCGCCCAACGAGATGGAGCGCCGCCTCGCTGACGCCCTCGGGGTGTATGTCGACGCGATGCGATACCCGCGGGGCACGGAGAACCAGCGTGCCGCTATGTGGTTGGAGCACATCCGGCGGCGTGGGTGGCAAGCGGTGGCCGTCGTAGAAGTCCAGGCAGCCGGGGTTGCCGACGGGCCCAACGGGGAGACGCCGTCGGCCGCCGAATTGAGCAATGCGCCATTGCTCGGCGTGGCCTACGGCTACCCCGGGGCCCCCGGGCAGTGGTGGCAGCAGCAGGTTGTTCTCGGCTTGCAACGCGGCGGCCTAACGCCTTTGGAGATCGCCCGGCTGATGGACAGCTATTTCGAGTTGACCGAGTTGCACATTCATCCCCGCGCCCAGGGCCGCGGCCTGGGTGAGGCATTGGCACGCCGGCTGCTGGCCGGCCGTGCCGAGAAGAACGTCCTGCTCTCCACACCGGAGACCAACGGCGGGCCCAACCGGGCGTGGCGGCTGTACCGGCGGCTGGGCTTCACGGACATCATCCGCGGCTACCACTTCGCCGGCGACCCACGAGCGTTCGCGATCCTCGGGCGCGCCCTTCCCTTATAGCCCCCGAAGCGGCCGCAGCGGACGACCCGCCCGAGCGGCACACCGGGTCTGGCACGATGACCTGGTGCGTCCCCGCCCTTCCCCGCCGCGAGTCCGCGGATCCCGAGTCCGTCAGGCCCGGCGGCGCCGCCTGCTGATCATGGCGATGCTGTTGCTGCTGGTGCCCCTGTTCACCGGGTGCCTGCGGGTCCGAGCGTCGCTCACCGTCTCACCCGATGACCTGGTGTCCGGAGAGATCATCGCCGCGGCCAAGCCGAAGACGCCCAAGGACACCGGCCCGCAGCTCGACACCAGCAACGTGCCGTTCGGGCAGAAGGTGGCGGTGTCGAACTACGACAGCGACGGCTACGTGGGGTCGCAGGCGGAATTCTCCGATCTGACCTTCGCCGAGTTGCCGCAGCTGGCGAACCTGAACTCCGACGCCCAGGGCGTGAATCTGTCGCTGCGCCGAAACGGCAACCTGGTGATCCTCGAAGGCCGCGCGGATCTGACATCGGTGAACGACAACGACGCCGACGTCGAGCTGACCGTGGCCTTTCCCGGCGCGGTGACCTCCACCAACGGTGACCGCGTCGAGCCCGACGTGGTTTCGTGGAAGCTCAAACCGGGCGTGGTCAGCACGGTGACCGCCCAAGCCCGCTACACCGATCCCAACACCCGCAGCTTCACCGGGGCGGGCGTCTGGCTGGGCATCGCGTCTTTCGCTGTCGCCGGCATCGTGGCGCTGCTGGCCTGGTTCAGCCGTGACCGCTCCCCGCGGTTCACCCCACCGGGCGACCACCCGCCCAGCGGCTAGGCGGGCGACCAGTAGGCGAGCATCTCCGCGAACGTCTGGAAAGCGGGCCCGGAAACCCCGTAGGTCGCCTCGAAATGGATGCTCAGCGGGAAGCCGAGCTCGGCGACCCCGTCGATCACGCGCTTGTACAGGTCGACCATGAGCTGGCGCTTCTGGGCCGGATCGCCGGCGGCAAGTTTGGTGACGAAGGCTTGCTCGTCGGCCACCGCCGCGTTGCCCGGGTCCTGAATCAGCCAGTTGATCAGCCCGACGCGGCTCTCAACCTTCGGCACGAAGCCGAACGACAGCAGGATTTCGGGCCGGTGATCGGTGTTCTTGGCGAAGTCGGCCAGGAAGCCCACGATCGCGTCGGAATACAGCAGCTGGGTCATGCCGTACGTGGCGCCCCGGTCGCACTTGAAGTTGAGCCGGCCCTGTTCGCCGTCGCGGGTCGGGATGACGATCACCCCACGGTTGGCCAACAGCTCGCGGTAGATCGACAGGGCGTCGGTCGGCGCGACGCCGGAACCTTCGCCGTCGTTCATCGTGCGCGGCACGCCGACGAACACCACGCCCTCCATTCCGGCGGCGCGCAGATCGACGAGCCGTCGCTCCAGCGACCCCTCGTCCATGAAGGCGGTCACCTGAGTGCACAGGCCGCGGAACCCGGGCAACTCCGGTTTGATGATCGACCAGAAGTCCAGCACGTCCAGTTTGGTTTTCATGGCGACGGGACGATCGTCCTCTTCGGCGATCATTCCTGGGATCATCACGTGCCGGATCCGGCCTTCGAGGCCGAATTCGGCCGAGTACCGCACCACTTTTCGCGCATCTTCCAGTGCCCGGTCCCGACCGTCCTCCACGTTCGGTGGCACCAACTCGAGCGCGATGGTGTTGAGGGTCACGCGGCTCCTCTCCATCAGACGACTGTTGCCCGGCGCCCCGGACGCCCCCGCCAGCATAGGGGCCAGATAGTGAGCCAGTCGAAGCAACTGGGGCGGGCGACGCGACATACACTGTCGGCCCTAGAACAAATACACATCACGCCGAGCAGAAAGGGGCGCCGCGCTGAGCCCAGAAGCCGCAGAGGCAGCGGCAACCGTCGAGTTGACCGGCGCTATCACCGAGCAACTTCGGCGGTATCTGCGCGACCGGCGCGCCCAGACCGCCTACATAGGATCTGAAGGAGGCGACTACGACACTCTGGTCGCCGCCCTCGAAGATTTTGTGCTCAACGGGGGCAAGCGGCTGCGGCCCGCGTTCGCCTATTGGGGCTGGCGCGCGGTGGCGAGCGGGCATCCCGATCCCGATGTGCTGCTGCTGTTTTCGGCGCTGGAGCTGCTGCACGCCTGCGCATTGGTGCATGACGATGTGATCGACGACTCCTCCACCCGCCGCGGCAAACCGACGGCTCACGTCCGCTTCGCGGCGCTGCACCGCGAGCGGCGGTGGCGCGGGTCGCCGGACCGGTTCGGGACGTCGGCGGCCATCCTGCTCGGCGACCTTGCGCTGGCCTGGGCCGACGACATCGTGTTCCAGGTTTCTGGGCTGTCCCTGCCGCCCGACGCCCAGCGGCGCATCCACCGCGTCTGGGGCGAGATCCGCACCGAGGTGCTGGGCGGGCAATACCTCGACATCGTCGCCGAGGCCAGCGCCGCCGAGTCGATCGCGTCGGCGATGAACGTCGACACCTTCAAGACCGCCTGCTACACCGTGGCGCGACCGCTGCAGCTCGGGGTGGCGGTCGCCGCGGACAGACCCGATGTACAGGCCGTCTTCAAGGAATTCGGGACCGACCTCGGCGTCGCGTTCCAGCTACGTGACGACGTGCTGGGGGTTTTCGGGGACCCGGCGGTGACCGGCAAGCCGTCCGGTGACGATTTGCGATCCGGCAAGCGGACCGTGCTGCTGGCCGAGGCGGTCGAGCTGGCGGACAAGTCAGATCCCTTGGCGGCCAACCTGTTACGCAGCTCCATCGGTGCGCGATTGACCGACGAGCAGGTGGGCGAGCTGCGCGGCGTCATCGAGTCGGTGGGCGCGCTGGCCGCGGCCGAGCAGCGCATCGCGGACCTGACCGAGCGGGCGCTGGCCGCGCTCGCGGCCGCGCCCATCAACGCGGCGGCCAAAGCGGGGCTGTCGGAACTGGCCATGATGGCCACGAATCGGTCCGCCTGAGCCGATGACCACTCCCGCTGATTCTAAGCACACACCCGCCGCCGACTCGCCGGCAGCTAAACATTCTGCGGCTCAACATTTTTCACGGCTACTCGCGTTTGTCGCCGGCCCGCAGTCCGGACCGGCGAAGCTGGGTTTCCTGGGCTCGGTGCTGATCACCACGGGCGGCCTTGGCGCGGGAAGCACCAAGCCGCACGACCCGCTGCTCGAAGCGCTGCACCTGTCCTGGCTGCGCTTTGGCCACGGGCTGGTGCTGTCGTCGATCGTGTTGTGGACGGGCGTCGGTCTCATGCTGATCGCATGGGTTCGTCTGGGCCGACGCGCGCTGGTCGGGGAGACATCCGAGTTCACCATGCGGATTACCACCGGTTTCTGGTTGGCGCCACTGCTGCTCTCGGTGCCGGTCTTCAGTCGCGACACCTACTCGTATCTGGCCCAGGGCGCACTACTGCGCGACGGTTTCGACCCCTATGCGGTCGGTCCGGTGGCTAACCCGAACACGTTGCTGGACAACGTAAGTCCCATTTGGACCATCACCACCGCACCCTATGGCCCGGCGTTCATTCTGGTTGCGAAGCTGGTCACGATGGTCGTCGGGAATCACGTGATCGCGGGGACCATGTTGCTGCGGTTGTGCATGCTGCCCGGACTGGCGCTGCTGATCTGGGCCGCGCCCCGGATGGCCCATCATCTGGGCACCGACGGCGCTCTCGCGCTGTGGATCTGCGTTCTCAACCCGCTGGTGCTCATTCATCTGATGGGCGGGGTGCACAACGAGATGCTCATGGTCGGCCTGATGGCCGCCGGGATCGCGCTGACCTTCCAGGGCCGCAATGTGCTGGGGGTCATCCTGATCACGGTGGCGATCGCGGTCAAAGCGACCGCCGGAATCTCGTTGCCTTTTCTGGTGTGGGTGTGGATGCGGCACCTGCGCGAACGACGCGGATATGGGACCGCCCGGGCGTTCCTTACGGCCACCGCGACATCCCTGCTGATCTTCGCCGTCGTGTTCGGGATCTTGTCGGCCGTCGCCGGTGTCGGGCTGGGGTGGCTGACCGCGCTGGCCGGATCGGTCAAGATCATCAACTGGCTGACCGTGCCGACGGCGATCGCCAACCTCATCTCCGCCCTTGGCCACGGGTTTTTCGCGGTCGACTTCTACGCCATTCTGCGAGTCACGCGGTTCATCGGCATCGTGATCATCGCCGTGTCACTGCCGCTGTTGTGGTGGCGGTTCAGGCGTGACGACCGCGCCGCGCTGACCGGGATCGCGTGGTCGATGCTGATCGTCGTGCTGTTCGTGCCAGCCGCCCTGCCGTGGTACTACTCCTGGCCGCTGGCGGTGGCGGCCCCGTTGGCCCAGTCACGGCGGGCGGTCGCGGCCATCGCCGGCCTGTCGACGTGGGTCATGGTGATCTTCAAGCCCGACGGGTCGCACGGCATGTATTCCTGGCTGCATTTTTCGCTGGCCACCGCCTGCGCGCTGGCCGCCTGGTATGCGCTGTACCGGCAGCCGGAGCCCCTGCCCGACGAGGCCGAAGAGCCCGTACCGGCTTAGTGGCTCAGTGGCTCAGTAAGCCATGGCCTGTGCCCGGCGCACGACCTCCCGAGCCTGGTGGGCATGCAGCGCGTCGACGGGACGGGCGTTGCTGATGGCATCGCGGGTGCCGTCGCGCGTGATGGTCAGCGACGGGTCGGGGGTGAACAGCCAGCGCACGATCTCGGTGTCGCGATAACCGCCGTCGTGCAGGATCGTCAACAGTCCCGCCAGGCTCTTGACCACCTCACCGGAGTTGGTGAAAAACACCTGCGGCACCACCACGCCGCCGTCGCGCCGCACCGCGACCAGATGGCCCTCCCGCAGTTGCTGCTGGACCTTGCTGACCGGCACGCCGAGCAGCTCGGCGACCCTCGGCAGGTCGTACATTGGCTCGTCGGGTTCTAATACATCGTCGCCGGTCGGAAAACTACTCACCGCAGAAAGTGTAGGCCTTGCTGGGCGCATTGGGACTGAGTTCCGCAACCGATCCCACCACCGCACCTACGATGGCCCCGTGGCCGGAGCTGGGACGGGGGACCCGTTGGAAGGCGCGTTGCTGGATGGCCGTTACCTCGTCCAGTCCAAGATCGCGAGCGGCGGCACCTCGACGGTCTACCGCGGCCTCGACGTCCGGCTCGACCGCCCGGTCGCGGTGAAGGTCATGGACTCTCGCTACGCCGGCGATGACCAGTTCTTGACCCGCTTCCGGCTCGAGGCCCGCGCGGTCGCCCGGCTGAAGAACCCCGGGCTGGTCGCGGTCTACGACCAGGGCCTGGATGCGCGACACCCGTTTTTGGTGATGGAGCTCATCGAGGGCGGCACCCTGCGCGAGCTGCTGGCCGAGCGCGGTCCGATGCCACCCCATGCCGTGGCGGCCGTGCTTCGCCCGGTGCTGGGTGGGCTGTCCGCCGCCCACCTGGCCGGCCTGGTGCATCGCGACGTCAAGCCCGAGAACGTCCTGATCTCCGACGACGGCGACGTCAAGATCGCCGATTTCGGGTTGGTCCGTGCCGTCGCAGCCGCCGGAATCACCTCCGCCAGCGTCATTCTGGGCACCGCCGCCTACCTGTCGCCCGAGCAGGTGCGCGACGGCAACGCCAGTCCCCGCAGCGACGTCTACTCCGTCGGGATCCTCACCTACGAGCTGCTGACCGGGCGCACTCCGTTCACCGGCGACTCGGCGCTGTCGATCGCCTACCAACGGCTGGAGGCCGATGTGCCACCGGCCGGCGCGGCGATCGACGGTGTGCCACCGCAATTCGACGCGTTTGTGGAGCGGGCGACAGCCCGCGACCCGGCCGACCGATACGCCGACGCGACCGAGATGGGCGCCGAGCTGGACGCGATCGCCCAAGAACTCGCCCTACCGGGCTTCCGGGTGCCGGCGCCGCGTAACTCCGCCCAACACCGGTCGGCGGCGCTGCACCACAGCCGGATGAGCCAGCGCCCGGCCACCGCGCAGCAACCGCGCCCGCCCCAAGGAGCGCCGGTTCACCGCCCCACCCGCCGGCTGACCCGCGGACCCGGGGAATGGCCTGAGCCGGCGCGCCCGGCCGGGCCAGACGCCGAACCCGACGACCATGAATACGAAGACGAGCCGGTCTCAGGCGAATTCGCCGGGATAGCGATGAGCGAATTCGTCTGGGCCCGGCAGCACGCCCGGCGCATGGTGCTGGTCTGGGTGGCGCTCGTGCTGGCGCTCACCGGACTGGTCGCGACCGCCGCTTGGACGATCGGCGCCAACCTGAGCGGGCTGCTCTAGCGCATTGACGAGCAGACGCGGAAAACCGAACTAGTCGCGCAGCATCTCGGCGACCAGGAACGCCAACTCCAGGGACTGCTGGGTGTTCAGCCGCGGGTCACACGCGGTCTCGTAGCGGCCGACCAGGTCCGTGTCCGAAATGTCTTGCGCGCCACCCAGGCACTCGGTGACGTTCTCGCCGGTGATCTCGACGTGGATGCCGCCGGGATGGGTGCCCAGCGCGCGATGCACCTCGAAGAATCCCTGCACTTCGTCGACGATGCGGTCGAAGTGCCGGGTCTTGTACCCGTTGGACGCCTCGTGCGTGTTGCCGTGCATCGGGTCGCACTGCCAGATCACCTGGTGGCCGGTGGCCTGGACCTTCTCGACGATCGTGGGCAGCAGGTCGCGCACCTTGTTGTTGCCCAGCCTGCTCACCAACGTCAGCCGGCCGGGCTTGTTGTGCGGGTCGAGCCGCTCCACGTATTCGACGGCCAGTTCCGGGGTCATCGTCGGGCCGATCTTGACGCCGATCGGGTTGGCGATCACCTCGGCGAACGCGATGTGCGCGCCGTCGAGCTGGCGGGTCCGCTCCCCGATCCACACGGTGTGTGCCGAAAGGTCATACAGCTGCGGCTCGCCGCCTTCGACGTCGGATAGGCGCAACATGGCCCGCTCGTAGTCGAGCACCAAAGCCTCGTGGCTGGCATAGATTTCGGCGGTTTGCAGGTTGCGGTCGGCCACCCCGCAGGCGCTCATGAACCGCAGGCCCCGATCGATCTCGATGGCCAGCGCCTCATACCGCGCGCCGGCCGGCGATGTCCGGACGAATTCCCGGTTCCAGTCGTGGACCAGATGCAACGAAGCCAGCCCCGAGGAGGTCAGCGCTCGCACCAGGTTCATCGCCGCGCTCGCGTTGGCGTAGGCACGCACCAGCCGCGACGGGTCATGCTCACGCGCGGCGGCGTCCGGGGCGAAGCCGTTGATCATGTCGCCGCGGTAGGACCTCAGGCCCAGCGCGTCGATGTCGGCCGACCGGGGCTTGGCGTACTGACCGGCGATGCGGGCCACCTTGACCACCGGCAGGCTGGCGCCGTAGGTCAGCACGACCGCCATCTGCAGCAGGGTGCGGATGTTTCCGCGGATGTGCGGTTCGGTGTTGTCGACGAACGTCTCGGCGCAGTCGCCGCCCTGCAGCAGGAAAGCCTCGCCCTTTGCGACCTGGGCCAGCTGTTCTTGCAGCCGGACGATCTCGGACGGCACCGTCACGGGCGGCACGCTCTCCAGGACGGTGCGCATCGCCGCGGCCTGGTCGGCGGGCCAGGTGGGCTGCTGGGCGGCCGGCTTGGCCAGCGCGGCGTCCAGGCGCGCCCGCAACTCAGTCGACAGCGGCGGCAGCGGCGGCAGCTGGTCGATCGGAATGTCGACGGTCCAGTTCATCGGTCCATGGTAACCGGGGCGCGCCGACGGCTAATCAGGCCGAACGCCCCCCGCCCGACGTGATCAGCCGGAATCGGCGGAGCTGATCCCGGGCATCAACCAGCGCGTCGTGGGCATCGCGGGGCCGCGCCGGCATCTTGGGCGATCCCCGGTCCTCCCACAACTGCCGTAATTCCCTGGTGAAACGCGGTATCGCCGCTGGCAGAGCGGGCATCGGGCCCCACAACTGGCACAAGGCCACGTGATCATAGGCCGCCACCCAGGCCCACAGCTCGATCGGCTCGGTTCCGTCGACACCCAAGAACTGCTCAAGGTCCAGGCGAATCTGCTTGCGCGAACGCCACAACGGCGACGACGGGGGCGGCAGCTTGGGCAGCACATTGGCGCGCACCCACCTACCGGCGCGCTCGGGATCGAATTCGGCGGACACGGCGTAGTACTCGCGGCCGTCCTCGGCGACCACGCCGATCGAAATCAGCTCTATCGTGCGGCCGTCCTCGATGAATTCGGTGTCGTAGAAGTACCGCACCCCGAAAGCGTAGGGGCCGCCTATCGGCCGATCAGGATGGGCTCGGTAGGCGCCGGCGCCGGGTGCACCTCGTGGTCGAGCTGGGCGTCGACCGCGCGTTCGTCGGGCAGGCGCGGGGTGCCCGCGATCGCGCACTGCAGCCACATCTTGGCCCGCACGATCGGGCGGCGCAGCCTCCGCTCGCGCTGAAGCGCACGTCGCATCTTGTCCGGCTGGGTGGTGTACCACCACCGGGCCCACGGGGCATGCGGACGCGACAACCGGATAGCGCCGATCATCAGCAGCACGACGAAGAACATCCCGAGCAGACCGGTCCACACTTTGCCCTTGAGCACCACAATCACGGCCAGCGGCAAAGTCAACCCCATCCCGCCGCCCACCACGGCGCGCAGCACCATTGAATCGGCGCCGTGCCAGATGGGCAGGAAAAACATCAGCGGATGCAGGCCCATTATCAAAAGCCCGCCCACCGCCACCGCGGCGAACACGGCGTCCACCGAGGTGCGGCCGTCTTCTTCCCAGTAGACGTCGGACAGGTGCAGGATCAACGCGTACTCGTCGAGGACCAACGCGGCACCGATCCCGAATAGCGTTGCCGCCACTGTGAATTCGGGTTCTTTACCGTTAATGGACAGGGTTACCAGGATCAGCCCGGAGAGCATCACCAAGACCACCCCGAACGTCACGTGGTGGACGTGCACTCCGCCGATGTGGACATTGCGCGGTTGCCACCACCGGTGCGGACGACCGGCCGCGACCCGGTGCCGGATGACGCGCGCGAACGCTCGGGTGACGAAGAAGGTCAGGATGAAGGCGACCAGGCAGCACAGCAACGGCAGCCGGCCGCCGGCGACGATGTCACGCGCGAACCAGTTGGACACCCCGAGCACGAACCAGTGGAGCACTCTAGAAACGTACGCCTGCGCTTCCCGGCTACCCGGGAGCCGCGCTGTGGCACGTGACTACCACGGGCACCGATTACGCTGTTCCTCGACATGAGTAAATGGCGGGCGCCCGGCGTGGGCTTCCTAAGCGAACGCGGCCCCGGGCTGGCGTTGCTGTGGTGCCTGCTCTGGGCGCTGGCCGCCGCGGCCTTGTACTACGTGGCCTGGCGCTTATTCGGGCACACGCCGTATCGCATCGATATCGACATCTATCAGATGGGCGGTCAGGCCTGGCTGGACGGGCGTCCGCTCTACCGCGGCGATGTGTTGTTCCACACACCCATCGGGCTGAATCTGCCGTTCACCTATCCCCCACTGGCGGCCATCCTGTTCTGCCCGTTCTCCTGGCTGCACATGCCGGCCGCCAGCGTCGCGATCACCCTGTTGACGTTGGTGCTGCTGATCGTGTCGACAACCATCGTGCTGGCCGGGCTCGACGTGTGGGGCGCCTCGGCCGTGCTGCCCGGACCCGCATGGCTGCGCCGATTGTGGTTAGCCGTGGTCATCGCGGCCGCGGCGTCGATCTGGCTGGAACCGATCACCTCGAACTTCGCCTTCGGCCAGATCAACGTCGTGCTGATGACTCTGGTGATCGCCGACTGCGTGCCGCGCCGCACGCCGTGGCCGCGCGGGCTGCTGCTCGGCATTGGCATGGCGCTCAAGCTCACCCCGGCGGTTTTTCTGCTCTACTTCCTGCTGCGCCGCGACAACCGGGCGGCGCTGACCGCGCTGGCGTCTTTCGCCGCCGCGACGCTGGTGGGTTTCGTGCTGGCGCCGAACGATTCGTGGGAGTACTGGACCCGCACCGTGCACCACACCGACCGTATCGGTGAGACCACGCTGAACACCGACCAAAACATCGCCGGTGCGCTCGCCCGGCTGGGACTCGGCGAACACGAACGCTTCCCGCTGTGGGCCGCCGCGTGCCTGCTGGTGCTGGCTGCGACCATCTGGGCGATGCGGCGCGTGCTGCGGGCCGGGGAGCCGACCCTGGCGGTGGTTTGCGTCGCGCTGTTCGGCTTGGTGGTTTCGCCGGTGTCCTGGTCACACCACTGGGTCTGGGCGCTGCCGGCGGTGCTGGTGACCGGGATATTGGCCTGGCGGCGCCGCAACTTGGCGCTGGCCCTGCTCAGCGCCGCCGGGGTGGCGTTGATGAGGTGGACACCGATCGACCTGTTGCCAAAGCATCACGAGACCACCGCGAACTGGTGGCGCCAACTCGCCGGTTCGTCCTACGTGTGGTGGGCGCTGGCGGTCATCGTCACCGCCGGGCTCACGATCACCGCCCGGATGGCTTCACAGGACTCGGCGACCCGGATGCTGACGCCGGCTTCCGCCGTCAGCTGATCGGCCCCTTGGTAATGGGCGCTAACCGACCGCGGTCTCGGGGATCCGCGCGGCCTCACCGTTCGATCCTTGAACGGTCGAGCCATTGCCGCTTTCCTTGAGACTGGCGGCGTAGATGTCGACGTACTCCTGCCCGGACAGCCCCATCAGCTCGTAGATCACTTCATCGGTGACGGCCCGTTCGATGAACCGGTTGCCGGCCATACCCTCGAAACGTGAGAAGTCGATCGGCTTGCCGAACCGGACCGTGACCCGTCCAAAGCGCAGCATCGTGGTACCGGGCGGGTTGACGACGTTGGTGCCGATCATCGCCACCGGGATCACCGGAACCCCGGTGTGGAGGGCCAGCCGGGCCATCCCCGTCTTGCCCTTGTACAGCCTGCCGTCGGGTGAGCGGGTGCCCTCGGGATACATGCCCAACAACTTGCCCTGGCCCAGCACCTGCTCGGCGGTGTTGAGTGCGGCCTGGGCGGCGTCGGCATCGGATCGGTCGATCGGCACCTGACCCACGGCGGTGAAGAACCAGCGGCTGAACCAGCCCTTCAGCCCGGTGCCCGTGAAATATTCGGCCTTCGCGAGGAAAGTGATTCGGCGCCGGACTACCAGTGGCAGGAAGAAGCTGTCCATGACAGCGAGGTGATTACTGGCCAGGATCGCCGGCCCGGAACTTGGAACGTGTTCCAGCCCTTCGATTTTCGGTCGGCCGAGCACCGTGAGCAGCGGGCCCAGCAAGACGTACTTGAATAGCCAGTACCACATGGCCCTCCCTCTCGCGCCCGAACCGACGATGCTCTGCGCCAACTGTACCGACCCGCGGCGCAGGGGACCACCTTCGGGCGCGGGCGGATTAGTCCTCGACGGTGACAGGGATGGGCTGGTAACGGGTCTGCACGCCGGCATCCCCCGAAGTCGCCGGAGCGTCGGGCTCGGGGGTGATGCCGCCGCCGGGCGGGCCGTCTGGTGGCGGCTTGGCCGCCCGGTCGATGTCGTCGACCATGGCGCGGATCATCTCGAGCAGGGCGACGCTGTGGTCCGCGATCATGGTCAGCAGCGGGTGCTGGTCGCCGGTTGCCAACGCGGCCAGCGCGCACACCGGACACCACACCTGTTGGCACTTGCCGGTTCCCACTCCCCCGCCCGCCGTCAGCGCCGCCGCCGCTTTCACCGCGGGGTCGATTCCGTCCAGGATCGCCTGCGCAAGTTTGCGCAGCTCGGGACCAATATCGGGATGAGCCGCACTCACTTAGGCCACACCTCCGGATCCGGCCGAAATCGAAGCGTCAGCTCACTGCCCTTCAGGTGCGCGTCCAGCACCGTGCATCGCCGCAGTACGGACGCCAACCGAACCCTGCGGCGCACCGCGCCGACGCTGATGATCACGTCGTCGTCGACCCGGCCCAGCGTCAGTTCTCCGGGAGCAAGCTGGGGCAACGTTAGCCGCATTCGGTATATCGACCCAAGTCCCGACCCGGATTCCAGGTCCACGACAGGACGCAACGGACCTGGCGGTGCCGCTCCGCGCCGCCGACGGGCGCCCTCGAGCAGCGAGCCCAGTGCCTTGGGGCCGATCGGCTCGCCGGACAGGTGCGGGGTCAGCACCAGCGCCACGTCACCGATGGTGGCATCGAGTTCCTCGAGAACCACGCGTTGTTCGGAGATGCGTTCGGAGTACCAGTAGAACGCCGGGTGATCGGGCAGGTTGTGGTACTCGTAGTACTCGTCTTCGATCAGAACCTGGTTGACGATCAGCTCTTCGGTTCGCACACCCATCAGTGCCAGCGACCCCAGTGTCCGGACCGCCTCGGCCGCGACCACCCGCTCGGGGGTCAGCACCAAGTGCGCGCTGACCAGCGCGCCATCGGTGAGCAACGCGCTCAGCCGGTCGACGCTGGCGCTGATGCGCTCCAGCAGTTCCACCAGCGCCGCAGAGCGGGCGTCGTCGGCGCCGATGGACAGCCTGCGATGGCGCGGCCACGCGCGGTCCACGTAGAGCCCAAAAGTGGCGGGCAAGGTCAACATTCGCAGGGCATCCGCGGTCGAGGCGCAATCGACGACGATGCGATCCCATCGCCCGGAGGCGGCGAGCTCACCGACGGCGTGCAGACCGAGCACTTCCTGAACGCCCGGCAATGCCGAAAGTTCCTCGGGGGCAATGGTGCTCAACTCGGAATCGGGAAACCGGCGATCCAACGTGCTGACCACGTCCTGCCAGCGGGCCTCGAGCAGGGCCAGGGTGTCCAACGCGAGGGCGTCGAGGAAGCCACCGCCAGCCTGCGCGTCATCGGCGAGCACCCGAACCCGTTCGCCCCGGCCGCTCGGTGGGACGGGGATGCCCAGCACGTCGCCCAGCGAGTGCGCCTGGTCGGTGGACACCACCAGCACCCGCTGCCCCGAGCCTGCATCACAGACCGCGGTAGCGGACGCCAGGGTGGATTTCCCTACCCCGCCCTTGCCGACGAAGAGACTGATCCGAGCCGGTGTGGGCGCAGCGGATTCACTCAGCCTCGACTCGTTTCTTCAGATCTTTCAATGCGGAGTCGGTCAGCCTGCGCTCGGCCTTGCGTTTGAGCAACCCGATCATCGGGAGGACAAGATCAACCGAGAGTTCATAGGTGACGTCGGTGCCAGATCCCTTGGGCGCCAAGCGATACGAGCCTTCGAGTGAACGCAGCAGCGAACTGGAGACGAGGGTCCAGCTCAGGGAGTGACGGTCTGCGGGCCACTGGTAGGTCATGACCATGGTGTCTTTGATGATGCCGGCGTCCATCACGAATCGCACGACCTTCGGGTAGCCGTCGGCGCCCCTCTCCTGCACCTCGGCTTCCTTATACTCCGAGATCCACTCCGGGTAGGAATCGATATCGGCGATCACCTCCAGCACCGTGCCCGGATCCGCTTCGATGTGGATGGTCTGCGTCGTCTTGTCCGCCACCTGGCTGCCGCCCTCTCTCCCGCAAGCGGGTAGACCCCGCGATTAACGCCGGACTACCCAGGATTAACTTGGCTCGGTACTCTCCCTGCCAAACCTTGATCCGGATTAAACTACCGGAGAAGTTCCGACCGGACGTGACCGTTCAGCCGTCCTCTTGACCTCAAAGGCCATTTTCTTGGCCGCCACGCGACGGCGGTGCGTCAATTTCGCCAGGTTCAGTTTGGCCAGCTGCCAGGCCGCGACGCCGGTGGGCTCGGCGTGCAGGAAGTAGTGCAGCACCACCCCGTCCAGCGACGGTTCCAGCCAGATCTCCATGGTGCCCGTCAACGCGCCGGTGACGGTCCACCGGATCCCCTTTTCGGCGCGGTCTTCGACGACGTCCAACCATAGGTCCGGCCACCACCGACGCCAGCACGACGGATCGGCGACCGCGGCGCCGACCCGTGCGCCGTCGGCGGCGACGTAGGTCTGGTCCGCGATCTGGATGCTGTTCATCGCCTCAGCTTCACACACCGATCCGAATCGCTCATGTCAGGCCCAACCGATTGCCGCCGTGCAGCGGGAACGCTCGGATTAGGCTGGTCGACAACAAGCCGGCCCGCAACGGGCCACGCAACGCCACACTAGGTCCAACGAGGTCATCAGAGTGCGTGAATACAGCGTCCCCGCCCGCTTCTCCGTCGGCGAGCACGACAACATCGCGGCCATGGTCTTCGAGCACGAGCGAGACGCCCCCAGCTTTGTCATCTTCCAACGTCAGATCGACGGCGTTTGGACCGATGTCACGTGTGCCGAGGCGGCCCAGCAGGTCCGCTCGGCGGCGCTCGGCTTGATCTCCCTCGGCGTGCAAGCCGGTGACCGGGTGTCCATCTTTTCGGCCACCCGCTACGAGTGGGCCATCCTCGACCTCGCAATCCTGTCCGTGGGCGCGGTCACCGTGCCGATCTACGAGACGTCGTCGGCCGAGCAGGTGCGCTGGGTGCTGCAGGACTCGGAAGCGGTGTTGGCGTTCGCCGAGACCGACGCGCACGCCGCAATGATCACCGAACTCACCGCCGACCTGCCCGCCCTGCGCCGGGTGCTGCACATCGACGGTTCGGGTCCGAAAGCACTCGACCAGCTCGTCGAGGCCGGCGCCTCGGTTGAGCCGGCCGAGCTGACGGCCCGCCTGCAGGCGCGGCGCGCCGAGGACCCGGCAACGCTGATCTACACCTCGGGCACCACCGGGCGACCCAAGGGCTGCCAACTCACCCACTCCAACCTGCTCCATGAGACCCGGGGCGCCAAGGAATGCCTTCCGACGCTGTTGAGCGAAGGGCAGCGGCTGCTGGTTTTCCTGCCGCTGGCTCACGTACTGGCCCGGTCCCTCGCGCTGTCGGCCTGCGCCAACAAGGTGACCGTCGGGTTCACCAGCGACATCAAGAACCTGCTGCCGATGCTCGCGGTGTTCAAACCGACAGTGGTGGTCTCGGTGCCGCGGGTGTTCGAGAAGGTTTACAACACGGCCGAGCAAAACGCCGTCAACGACGGCAAGGGGCGGATCTTCGCGATGGCCGTGCAAACCGCGGTCGACTTCAGCCAGGCCCAGGACGACGGCGGACCCGGGCTGCTGCTGCGCGCCAGGCACGCGTTGTTCGACCGGTTGGTCTACCACAAGCTGCGGGCGGCGCTGGGCGGCGACTGCCGCGCGTCCGTCTCCGGTGGCGCACCGTTGGGCGCGCGACTGGGTCACTTCTACCGGGGTGTGGGCCTCACCATCCACGAGGGCTACGGCCTGACCGAGACCAGCTCGGCCATCACGGTCAACCAGGTCGGCAAGGTCAAGATCGGAACCGTGGGAACGTTGTTGCCCGGCAACAGCATGCGCATTGCCCACGACGGCGAGCTGTTGGTCCGCGGCGGCGTGGTGTTCAGCGGCTACTGGCGCAACGAGCAGGCCACCGCGGACGCGTTCGCCGACGGCTGGTTCAAGACCGGCGATCTGGGCGCGCTCGACGAGGATGGCTTCCTGAAGATCACCGGCCGCAAGAAGGAGATCATCGTCACCGCCGGCGGTAAGAATGTCGCCCCCGCGGTGCTCGAGGATCAATTGCGGGCGCACCCGCTGATCAGCCAGGCCATGGTGGTGGGCGACGCGAAGCCGTTTATCGGGGCGCTGATCACTATCGACCCCGAGGCGTTCGGCGCCTGGAAGGAGCGCAACCACAAGCCGGCCGACGCGTCGGTCGGCGATCTGGCCACCGACCCCGACCTGGTCGCCGAGGTGGACGCGGCCGTCAAGCACGCCAACCTCGCGGTGTCGCACGCCGAGTCGATCCGCAAGTTCCGCATTCTGCGGGTCGATTTCACCGAGGACACCGGTGAAATGACGCCGACGATGAAGGTCAAGCGCAAGGTGGTGGCCGAAAAGTTCGCGTCCGACATCGAATCGATCTACGAATCGGAGTGACCGCGCCCTAGCCGCCCAGCAGATCCGCCAGCCGGGCGGCCAGGGTGTCCCAGCGCCACTGGGACATCACCCAATCGCGACCGGCCGCGCCCATGGCGGCGGCACGGTCGCGATCCGTCAGCAACTCGGTGACGGCGTCGGCGACCTGGTCCACCGAACGGCCGTCGACAACCAGCCCGGTCTTGTTGTGCTGCACCGTTTCTGGAGCCCCGCCCGATAAGCCGGCGATCACCGGGACGCCGGTCGCCGAGGCCTCCAGGAACACGATGCCCAAGCCCTCGACGTCCATGCCGGCGCCGCGGGTGCGGCAGGGCACGGCGAACACGTCGGCCAACGCGTGATGGGCCGGCAGCTCGGCGGACGGTACGCCCCGCGTGAACGTCACGTGTTCGGCCACCCCGCAATCCTGGGCCAGCTTGCGCAGCGCTTCCAGATAGGGACCGCCGCCGACGACCACCAAGGCGGCGCCGTCAACCCGCCTCCGGATCGCCGGCACCGCCTTGATCAGCATGTCCTGGCCTTTGCGCGGGACCAGGCGCGACAGGCACACCACGGTGGGCCGCTCGCCGAGCCGGTAGCGGTCACGTAGCTCGGCCCGGGCGGTCGAATCGGGGCGGAACCGGTCGGTGTCGACCCCGGGCGGCAGGTATTCCAGCCTCGCCTCGGGACCGAAGGCCGACGCGAACCTGGATCGTGTGTAGCGGCTGACGAAGGTGACGGCGTCGGTGCCGTCGCCGATGCGGCGCAGCACCGACCTCGCTACCGGAAGCATCGACCAGCCCACTTCGTGACCGTGCGTGCTGGCCAGCACCCGGGACGCCCCGGCCTGCCGGGCACGCGGCGCCAGCAGCGCCAGTGGCGCGGCCGCGCCAAACCAGACGGTGTCGATGCCGTGGTCGGCGATCAGCCGGCGCATCCGGGCATCCACCGCCGGGCCGGGCAGCATCAGCGTGCCCGGATGGCGCACCACCCGGTACCCGGCGGTGCCGGCCGCCTCGTCGTGGGCGTCGGCACCTTTCCATTGCGGGGCGTATACCAGCACGGAATGCGGCCCGGCGCCGACCAGCCGACCGACGAACTCGCCCAGGTAGGACTGGATGCCGCCCGGGCGGGGCGGAAAGTCGTTGGTTACCAGCAGGACCCGGCTCACTCGCGTCAGGCTAGCCGAGCATCCATTCCTTCCACCGTGCGAACACGCCGCCGTAGTCGGTGCCGAGTGCGTCGCGCAGGGCGCTGACCACGTCGGCGTGCCCGACGCCGCACGCGGCGCGGTAGAACGCGCGCAACTTGCCCGCGCCATAGGCGTCGGCGACGAAGCGCGCGAACCACCACGCGCGGTCATAAGCCAATGACCGTTGCGGCCCGGCAGTATCGAGGTCCGCGTCCGACGGCAGCGTCAGCGCAAGATCCAACGCATCCGCGGGCTTCGGCGTGCTCGGTCGGGCAACGAAATCGGCCACCCCTTCGGTCAGCCAGCGCGGCGCATCCAGAGCGGTGTCGGCTCGTGCCGCATAGTGAAAAAGCTCGTGTGTCAACACAATTCGCAATGCCGACTCGCTCATGTTGGCCGCGCCCGGCGCGAATACGATCCGTTGGCCAACGGCCACCCGATTAGCAGGATCGGTGTAGTCGGCGACGTTGACCGCCGCGATATCCGCCCACTGCGCCTCCGACCCGCCGCCGGCGGCCTCGCGGAACTGGTCGTCGGAGCCGGTGGCCACCACCGAGATAGTGCGCGACCAATCGACTCCCCAAAACGCCTCCACCGCTTCGACCGCGGCGCCCATGTTCGACGCGACACGCGACAACAGGTGGTTGCCGGCCGGCCCGGCGAGCCCGATGAGCCGAACAGATCGGTCACCGACGATCATGGGCGCCGCGGGGGCGCTCACGGGCCGCCTGGTCGGCACGACCAGCTGGGCGTGCGATGCGCCCCGCTCCAGGCGCAGAGGAACGGCCGCGGCCGCAACCAACTCGAGTACAAATACCCACGCCAGCAGAACCGGAAGCCAGCGGCGCCGTTTCCAGCCGGGGTGTTTAGTAGCGGCGGGCGTCGTGGATCGGGCCTGCAGCGTTCATCGGCACCACCCGCACCGGCACGCCGTAGGTGGAGGA
>Ga0182036_10000292_pt1 | contig 22374 bp, 18 predicted proteins | sample sta12Cox44000080_FD_125966 | JGI IMG/M metagenome (GOLD analysis project Ga0182036, IMG submission 125966) | Lab enrichment of tropical soil microbial communities from Luquillo Experimental Forest, Puerto Rico - statoxic.12C.oxic.44.000.080 | ecosystem: Environmental > Terrestrial > Soil >...
CCACCGCGACCCGCACATGCCACAGCACAGCGGCGACCAAACCCAACTGGGGTGTCTTCAGTCCCGTCCTGCGCATCGCCGGCACTCCTCTCGCAATGCGGCGAGCCTACCCGCGGGCCCGCGGCGACTGATATCCGCGGTCGGCAACGGCTATCCGCAAAGCGCAGGATTCGTCGTGCAGCTGGCCCTGGCCTTAAATCTCCCGAGCGCTATGATTGCGGCCGGCACGGCATAAGTTCGGGGAGGAGAACCGTGGAGCGCCGCGCCGCTCTGTCTTCACAGCGACAGGTCTTTGCCACGCGCGATCCCGAGGAGGCGCGTGCTTTCGTCGCCCTGCGCGGATACGTGCTGGATGTCCCGGCGCGCGAAGCCAGCGGTGTCGATATGCAGCTTGACGGGGTGTACTCGCCGGGCTTCTGTCTCCTTCATCTCGGATACGGTGCGGCGGCGGAGGTCCGGACCACTCGAGATTTCGATGACTACCGCTTTGTAGCGCCATCGCGCGGTCGTCTTTGCGCGGTCATCGGCGACAACGAGGTCGCGTATCGGCCCGGCACGGCGATGCTGGTCTCGCCAACGCTCGATAATGTGGTGCGCGTTGAGCGCGACACTGCTGCGCTCAATATTATTCTCAGCGGCGTCGAGCTGCGCCGGCATCTTGGGGCGCTGCTGGGTGAGCCATTGAAGCCGCCGCTCGAATTCGCGGCGCGCCTGGGTTTGCACGAGGGTTGGGGACGCAGCCTCGCGCGCTTCGCGCGGCTCGCTATGGCGGAACTGCGGCGGACCCAGTCGATCCTGGCGGAACCGATTATCGCAAGGTCATTCCGCGAATTCGTGATGACGGTACTGCTGCTGCATCAGCCCCATAACTACACCGACGCGTTGGCGCGGCTGGGGCGGCCGGTTACGCCGCGCGACGTGAAGCGGGCCATTGAGTACATGCAGGCGAACCTTGGGGCCGCGATCGGATTGCCCGAAATCGTCGAGGCCTCCGGGGTGCCGGGGCGCACGCTCCTACAACATTTCAGGGATTTCAAAGGCATGTCGCCCATCCGTTATCTGCGGACCGCGCGGTACGAGAAAGTGCGGGAGGCGCTCCACCGCGCCGAGCCGGAGGAAAACGTCACCGAGATTGCCGCCAGATGGGGCTTCAACCACCTCGGCCGGTTCTCTGTGGATTATCGCCGACGCTTCGGCGAAACCCCCTCGGCGACGCTGCGACGCTCGCGCAATCCGCCGGCTCCCGTCAATGGCGCGGGGTTATCGCGCCGCGATGGTCAACGCGTGGGTGTTGCCACCGATCGGCTCAACGCTGGCTAGCGAAGGGATTGGAGAAGGTCTGCGCAAGGCCGATTTGCCCGAGGAGCGAGGCGTTGTAGGATCGCCCTCGAAAGGGACGCCGCTGCGATGAAATCCGGGCTGCAACAGCGCGTCGAGCGCCGGTCGGCGGCGATACCGGTGGCCGGCAATCCCCTTGGTTGGCGGGCAGAGTGTGGCCTCATCATCCTCCTTTTGGCGCTGGGCATAACGCAAGCCCGGGGGCAACCCCTCGCTGAATCGTTGCCCTTCAACGAGGTGTTCTATTCCAGCGGGCCGCTGCGCATCCAAGCCTATCTGTATCGGCCGCCAGGAAATGGGCCGTTCCCGCTGGTCATTTATAACCATGGCTCGCGAGAGAACCGGGAGCGCGAATCCCAGCCGTTTTCGTATGTCGGCAGGATATTTCTGCAGAGCGGGTACGCGGTACTGGTGCCCGAGCGGCGCGGCTACGGCGGCTCGGATGGGCTCACATTTTCCGAGGAGATGCGTCAAAGCATCGGTCGACACGGCGTTGCGAGCGAGAGCCCGCAGGTTGTCAGCAGGTTGCAGGGGGAGAGCGATGACGTGCTATCGGCCCTGGACTTTATCAAGACGCTGCCGTTCGTGGACCAGAGCCGGCTCGGCGTCATGGGCTGGTCGTTTGGAGGGATCGTTACGATGTTCGCCGCAAGCCGTAGTGATGCCTTCCGCGCGGCGGTGGATCAGGCAGGCGGTGCCCTCGTATGGGACAGAAGCGCCGCGCTGCGTGATGCGTTACTTGCCGCCGCCCGCCAAGTGCACTCCCCAGTATTGCTTATGGTCGCCCAGAACGACCGCACGACCGCGTCCATAACCACGCTCGCAAGGGCCCTGCAGGCCCGGAATCCGGCGACCGAGATGATCATCTATCCTCCGTTCATCCCTAGTCGCAACCCAGGGAACATTGCTCCGGGGCACTTGATCTTTTCAGAGCAAGGTTCTGCTACCTGGGAGAATGATGTCCGCAGCTTCTTCGCGAAGTACCTCGGCAGCGGCACTTCCCGGGCGATCCGCTGAGCTAGCTCCCGCCTCGGCACCGTCCCTGCATGAATCGGCGGATCCGGCCGCTGACTGGACCGCCGACAAGACGTGCCGGCCCGTATCTTGCCTTCCACGCGCCTAAGGGAAGGCCGGCAGTTCGAGGACGCCGCCCTGATATGCGCTGCGGCCGGGCCGTGTGAACGCCACGTAGATTTTCTCGCCATCGGCCGAGGTGGCAATGCCGTTCAGGCTGGCATTGTTCAATTGACCCGGCGGCACGACAACGCGACGGATCGCCATAACCATGCCATCCTGCGCCATCCGCACGATCGTGTTGTCGCCCCGATTGGCGACATATAGATCGGACCCTTGGTCGAGGGTCGTGTTGCTTGCCCAATTGACGTCGTCCGTATCTCTCCGGGCGGGGGCGATATCGACGGGCAGGTCGAGCGACAACGAGCTGATACGCGCTACCGAGCCGAGCCCGAAGACCTGATTGGGAGCAGCTCCGACCACAACGAGGTTGACTACTGCAATCGTATTGTTGAACGGCTCGGTGACGAAGAGCTGCCTTGCCACGGGCGCTTGCGTATACGGGTTCATAACCACGCCGAAGCGAGGATCGACATCCTGGTCCGGGGGATCCCAGCTGCGGCCAAGGATTGGCTGTACGGTGCCTGCCGGGGCGAGCCCGTCGAGCCCCTTGACGGTATGTTCCTGGACAATGGCGCCGTCGGGGGTCACGACCGCGAATACCGCCTTGCAGCTGCCGTCAGGTGACGGGCCGAGCAAGGCCGTTGCCACGGCGCCGGTGCTCAGCGCTCCCGGAATGACTTGGGGCTGCGAAGGGGTGGTCACTACATCGCGGTTCGTCAAGTTGCCGACGTAGACGCCGCCGATCTTCGGGTTTGGGGGACCCTTTAGTGGCACGCCGGTAGGATCGAGGATCGAAGACGAGCCGACCCCCAAATCGCCGAACGGCGCGTTGGCGGGCCACAGGCGCCCAAAAGCATTATTGTTGGATAAGCCGAGAGGGTTGCTCACCCCGGTGTATTGCTTGGTGATCGCGTTCGGATTGTTGACGCCGTTGAGCCATGCTGGGCTGTTGGCGCTGAACATCTGCACGGCCCCGTTGAGGGTTGAGGTCTGATCGCCGTCGCTGGCGAAATTGGGTGGCACCTTTAAGATGTCCGGCCCGGTCGGGTCGATCGAGAGGAATGACCCCTCTTGCCCCACGCCTACAGCCAGCGGTGCGCCGAAATTCGAACGGCTGCCAACAAGAATTCTGTTCGGATCCAGCACAGCGCCGGGTTGGATGTACGAGGAAAACTTGCTCGGGATCGGATTGGCGCATGCTCCGGGAGGTGCCACGTCAAGAAACGTTCCGATCTGAGCGATAGCCGACGCACCCGGGATGTCTGTCGCGATAACACGGACGCTGACGTCGAGGATCGGCTGCATGCCACCTGCCCCCGCGGTCCATCCGCCGAGAACCAGCAACCCGACGCCAAGCGCGAGGACGGCGATACTCACGCATTTGGGGCTCGGTCTCAGAATCCTCCTCCCACCGCGCAATCCTGGGTCTCCATAGACTAGTTTCGCCTCGGCTCGCGCGATATCCCCGGCGGGCAATCGCTATCCACAAAGCGCAGAATTCGTAATCGGTCCGACTATCCGAAAATCGCAACAAATCCCCCGCGGGGTATTCCGGCCTTAGCTTGACCGTCGCCGGGGCAGGTGAGGCTCGATTTCAGAACAACGGAATTGGGGCCATCAAGCCTCCCTTAGGGCTGTGCAAATTCCGTTGTTATCTGTGTGCGAATTCGTTGTTTTCGAGCGTGGCAAATTTCAGCTTAAGCCACTAATATATAATGCAATTAGTGGCTAAAAGGGCAAGCGCTTTCGGTGCCGCTTTGCGATTTTCGTTGTTTTTTGCCTCAGCGCTTTTCCTCGACCATCACACTCCTCGCGAGTTGCCCGGCCGAATGATGCCGTACATCAGCGGTTCTTGCCGCGCAACCGCGCGCGGATCTCGGCGGCGCGCCCCGGCTTGTCGACCTGCCGCCCGCGGGCAACCGACAGGGCGTCGGGCGAGATCTCGCTGGTAATGACGCTGCCGGCGGCGACGATTGCTCCATCGCCGACCGTCACCGGTGCTACCAGCGCCGTGTTCGAGCCGATGAAGACGCCTTCGCCGATGATGGTCTGGTGCTTGTTGAAGCCGTCGTAATTGCAGGTGATCGTGCCGGCACCGATGTTGGTGCGCGCCCCGACCTCGGCGTCGCCGATATAGGTGAGGTGATTGGCCTTGGCGCCGGCGTGGAGTCGCGCCGATTTGACCTCGACGAAATTGCCGACATGCACTTCGTCATCGAGCACCGCGCCCGGGCGCAGTCGGGCGAACGGACCGACCCGAGCGTGCGCGCCGATCGTAGCGCCCTCCAAATGGGAAAACGAGCAAATCCGCGCCCCTTCGTCCACCGTGACACCAGGGCCAAAGGTGACGTTCGGCTCGACGAGGACATCGCGGCCAAAACGGGTGTCCGCGCTGAGGTAGACGGTTTCCGGCGCCACCAAGGTGACACCGGAATCCATCGCCCTGCGACGCAGCCGCGATTGCATCAGGGCCTCGGCCTCGGCGAGCTCGGCGCGGGTGTTGATCCCGATCAGCTCCTCGACCGGCAGCTCGACCACACGGACCGGGAGGCCTCTGTCGGTGGCCATCCCGACGATGCCGGTCAGATAAAACTCGCTTTTCGCGTTGTCGCGATCGAGTGCATCGACAAGCTCGAAGATGTGGTGCGCCTGGATCAGCATCAGACCGCCCCAGCAGAGCCCGATGGCGTACTCCTCGGGAGTGGCGTCGGCCGCCTCGACAATGCGCAGGACGCTTCCGTCGGGAGCGGGAACGAGGCGGCCATAGGCGCCGGCATCGGCAGGCCGCATGCCGCCGAGAAGAATTGCGGCCGGCGACCGTTTCTGCTCGGTCAGGAGCCGGGCCAACGTCTCGCTGCGCAGCAACGGCGTGTCGCCATAAAGCACGAGGACCTCGTCGATATCGCCTTGCGGCGCGAGGCGGCCCTGAACGGCTTGGAGTGCGGTCCGCACCGCATCGCCGGTGCCGAGCGGGAGGTCCTGCACGACGGTCTGCGCCGGGGTGACGGTCCGGGCTACATCATCCATCTGCGGCCCGATCGCAACGACGGTTGCAGCGGGCCTCGACGGCTCCAGCGCTTGCAGGAGATGCGCGATCATCGGTTGGCCGGCGATCGGATGCATCACCTTCGGGATCGCAGATTTCATTCGCGTGCCGCTGCCGGCGGCGAGGATGATGGCGGCGAAGCGGGATTGGCTCATCGCTGGCTCGAAGCGGTGCAAATAAGAAGCGGCGGTACCGCTATCTACACCAAAAGATCATTGCAAACTTATAGCATGACAATGAAGAGTGGGTAGTGATGAGGCGCTTCCTGCTCGTGTTCGATCTCGACGGCACGCTGGTCGACAGCGCGCCCGACTTGCGCGCCGCGCTGAACCAGATGCTGCGCGAGCGCGGGCACCCCGCGCTGTCGCTGGCGCAAGTAAAACGCATGGTCGGTGACGGCGCGCCGACGATGGTCGCCCGTGCTCTTGCGGCGAGCGGATCCGATCCGGCCGACTTGGCGGGGGCTTTGCCACGGTTCCTCGAGATCTATGAGGCGAATGCAGTGCGGCTGACCCGCCCCTACCCCAAGGTGCCCGAGACGCTCGCGAGCCTGCGAGGGCGAGGCTACCGCACGTCGATCTGCACCAACAAACCGCAGCGCGCGACGATCGCGGTGATCGAGGGCCTTGGGCTCGGCGAGCTTTTCGACGGGATCGCCGGCGGCGATCGCTTTCCCGTCAAAAAGCCCGATCCGGGCCACCTGCTCGGCCTGATCGGCGAGCTTGGCGGCCGGGCCGAAGCCAGTGCCATGATCGGCGACAGCGAGAACGATGCCGGCGCTGCTCGCGCGGCCGGGGTCCCGCTCGTCTTGATGCGTTACGGCTATGCCCGGGTCGACCCCGAATCACTCGCGGCGGACGCCCTCGTCGGCCATTTTGCCGAGCTCCCCGAAGCGCTGGCACGGCTTGAGCTCATGCCATAAACCTACGCCGGTCGCGGGCCTCTTGCTCGGATCCGCCGCAGGCCGCATATCATCCTTCGAGGAAACGTCCCGATGCCCCATTCTTCCGACGATCCGTCGAGCGATCGGATTGACGCAGAATCGCCGAGCGCCCCGTCCCCCGAAGGTGTAGCGAGCGAGCCGACAAGCCCGAGTGAGGTGAATCCGGCGGCCGGCAGCAGCGAACCTACGAGACCGTTCCGCCGACGGCGCCGGCGCCGCAGGCCACCTCGTCCAGCGCACCCGGCAGAGGCGGTGGCACCCCCTCAAAACCAAACCGAACGGCCCGCGACGGCTGAGGATAGCGGCGAGAGCGGAGATTTGATGGCCACGCCGCCGCCCGAGGATGCCGGCGAGAGCGGAGATTTGGCGGCCACGAGGCCGCCCGAGGATGCCGCCGAGAGCGGAGATTTGACGGCCACGCCGCCGCCCGAGGGTGGGCCTCGCCGACGCCGACGGCGCCGCCGGCGGCCTCCGCGCCCTGCGGAGGCAAGTGCAGCCGAAGCGGACAAAACCGTTACTCCGTCGGCCGCCGAAGGCACTCCCGCGGGAGTGCCGCGGAACCGATCTGTGCCTCACAGGGGCGCGCGAAGCCGGGGGGCGAGTAACCGGCGCAGGGGCGATGGACAACCATCCGAGCGAAGACCGGCAGGCGATAGCCGGCGTGCTCCGGACCGCCGTAGGCGCGGCAAGGGCTCACCAAGCCGCAACGACCGACGGCAGGAAAGAGACCGAGCCCCGCCTAGGAAGAAACCAGAGCCACGCCTCTACGCGCTCGAAGCGATCGTCGATCGCGGTTTTGAGGATTTGGTCGACGCCGCCGAGGACAATCTCACCCGTCGCGTCCACTGGACGATCATCAAGCGCACGGTGGCCGACCAAGAGAGCGGCAAGCCGATATCGGCCACCTATGTTCTGAAGCGCGACGGCGTAGACACCGAATTCCCCGGTCTCGGCGCTGCGCGGGCGGCGGCGAACAAGACCATTGTTCATCCGGAAAAGCTGACATTGTCAAAGGCCGAGCACGCCGCCGCGAAGAAATAACCAGTTCAACCGCTGGCGCCTTGCTCCTCACGGTAGTTTTCGGCTTCGGATTGCTCCGCGGTCTTCAGCGCCACCGACGACAAAATAGCCGGCACGCCACGAAACCGTGGCTTAGCCGTTGACGCTTGACGACGGCGGGACCGGCCTGCTCGATGAGCGCAAGGTTCCCGGTCCGGACAGAGGCCTTTGCACAGAGCGGACCTTCAGCAGGTTGCGATACATCCAGAGGAACATCATCACTCCAAGCGCGCCAACCAATACCCAGCTGATTACGCCAGCGCCCAGGAATACGTCGATGGTCCAAGTAAGCAAGGGTAAGCAAATCGCCGTGCTTGAAGAAGAGACCCACAAAGAATGCAGAGGCTGCCGGATCCGCCCACGATTATACAACCAGTCGGCACCACCGATGCTCAGGGTTCCTAAGATGGCCGCGATCACCTGCAATGCCAAGATCTCTAGCATCAAGATCTCCTCGTCGATCGACGTAACTGACCTCAGCGCCGGCTTGGTCTCAACCTACCAGCGCTCCATGCCGGCCTCTCATCACCTGCCCAGTTCCCCTGTATCGGCTGGCATCTACATGAGCCAGTAGGATTTTGCCATCTTGTAAGTCTGTAGGGTCGGACCGATGGATCTTCGGCGGTGACATGCCCAGGTTTTATACTTCATTCGTTGCACATTTGTTGATGCGGAAGGACCGAACCGTCTTCTTCTAAGTTTGCATCACTCAGCAGCATCAGCCGAAGCGCCGGGTGGCGATCTTGCTGCCGCGCAGTGTTGCAAACAGAGAGGGGTGGCTATCCGATCTCACCTCCGCTGTGCTGCCTGCTTCCACGAGGCGGTTACTCGGCTCTCTCCGGAGCGGAGTGACGCCGGCAAGTGCTGCATCGCCAACACCATGGCCCTTTCCAACTTGGAGTAGAAGTGGCTTTGCGCGCCAAGCGGAGGTCGATCCTTCTCGTCGAGCGCCCCTCCCCATGCATCAAGATCCGCGCATACAACGAGCGCGAAAGAGTCTGCCTCGGGTTGTGCTTCTTCCGGCGTGGTTTGCCGCGGGTGACGGTTTGCCCGTGGCATCGGCGCTTTTGGCGACCCGACCGGCGCTGCCGTTGAGCTGTCGCACATGCCACTGTCGTGAAGCACACGCCGCAAATAAGCCGCCACACCAATTACGAATTTGTCTGCCGGGCGCCCTGCTTTGACCCAATTATCGACATTGCCCATGCCCCAGTTGTAGGCAGCAATTGCATCTGGCCAGTTTCGGTAGCGCCGATACAACTGCGCCAGATATGCGCGCCCGATTGCGCGGTTTTCCGTTGGATCAAACCGATCACCGCCACCCACATCGGCCGCTGCCGGCTCACTAACCTGCATCGGCCCTTGCGGTCCGGAGGGATCGGGGCCCCACATCGTGAGATCCTCACCGTGGCTGGACTCTGCACCGTCAACCGCATAGGCCACCCGATCGAGCGCTGTGATGATACTCGACCGGACGCCTTTGGTCGCTCGCTGATCCGAGCTTGTTGCCCCGCTCACTGTCGCGGGCGGATCGATCGGCGTAGAGCGCTCCCCAGCCTGTGCTGCCGAGACGGTTTGGCAGACCAATAGAGCGACCCACGTAGATCTGGCGCAACCCCTCATCGGTTCCCTTGGCCGGCTTGAACCCACAAGATAAGCGTCGAGACGGATGCTAACAAAGAACGATGTTTTTTAGCTATAGCCCAACATAGTTAACTTAAACATATCGATATGTAGTCGTCCGCAGAGAAAAGTTCCTGGCCCATGTTGTTCTACGCTGGGCGAAGTGGCGTTGCTGCGCGCACGCGCGATTGATTATCGAGCGTCTCGACCGCGCGGCCGGGACCCGTACCAGCCCGCGCTCGTTTGAACTCGCGACCGCCCTACTTTGATCTCCCTACGAAACGCTTCCCGGGAGAGGAATCTCGTTCGACCGGATCGGTCACGTAGCGCGCCGTGGTTGCGTCACAGCACCTCGAAGAGGCCGGCCGCGCCCATCCCACCACCGACGCACATAGTTACAACCACCCACCGCACGCCGCGTCTTTTTCCCTCAATCAACGCATGACCGACCATGCGCGCGCCCGACATCCCATAGGGGTGACCGATCGAGATTGCGCCGCCATCGACATTATACCGCTCGGGATCGATGCCGAGCCGGTTTCGGCAATAGAGAGCTTGAACGGCGAACGCCTCGTTGAGCTCCCACAAACCGATGTCGTCGATCTTGAGCCCATGCTGCTGCAGCAGTTTGGGTACCGCGAAGACCGGGCCGATCCCCATTTCGTCCGGGGCACAGCCGGCGACCGCTATCCCTCGGTAGGCGCCGAGTGGCTGCAGTCCACGGCGTTCGGCCTCCCTGGCTTCCATTAGCACCGAGGCGGAGGCGCCGTCGGAGAGCTGTGAGGCATTGCCGGCGGTGATGAACCGGCCCTCCTTGACGGTTTGCCCATCGCGAAACACGGGCTTCAGCGCCGCTAGCCCCGCAAGTGTCGTCGAAGGCCGGTTTCCCTCATCCTTCTCGAGGGTGACCGCGACATTAGATGTCTCTCCCGTCTCGCGGTTCTCAACCATCATCAGCGAAGGCATAGGAGCGATTTCCTGATCGAGCCGGCCTTCCGCTTGGGCGGCCGCCGTCCGCTGCTGCGAGAGGAGCGCGTACTCATCCTGTGCTTCACGGGTGACCTGGTATCGCTCGGCCACGATCTCGGCGGTTTCGATCATCGCCATATAAAGGTCGGGCCGACGCTCGACCAGCCAGGGGTCTTGCGCCCGGAACTGGTTGCGCTTGTCGTTTTGGACCAGCGAGATTGACTCGAGCCCACCGCCCACCGCGATCGTCATGCCGTCATGCACGATCTCCTTCGCCGCCGTCGCGATCGCCATCAGCCCGGAGGAGCATTGTCGATCGACCGTCATCCCGGCGACCGAGACCGGTAATCCGGCGCGGATTGCCGCCTGCCGGGCGACGTTGAAGCCGGTAGAACCTTGCTGAAGCGCGGCACCAAGCACCACGTCCTCGACCTCGGCCGGATCGATACCGGCGCGGCGCACCGCCCCAGCCACCACATGACCGGCGAGCTCTTGCGCCTGGGTGTCGTTGAAAGCGCCCCGATACGCTTTACCGATCGGCGTGCGGGCGGTCGATATGATAACGGCTTCGCGCATCTTTGTCTCCCCTGGAGGACAGCCGAACGCTGTTCGTTACACAATAGTCGAATTGCGTGGGCTCATGTAGCATCCGGTTTCCGACGTCTGCGAAGGAGACAGCTATGTCTGACAAATACCCGCTGCCATCGGGCGATCCCGCGAGCCTCGGGTTTGCAGCAACGCCGCTTCAGAATCTCGACCGGCTGATCCGGCAGCATATCGAGGAAGGCCGTCATCCCGGCGCGCAGATCGCATTGGCGCGGCACGGCAAATTGGCGCTCTTCCGCAGCTACGGCGACGCCAAGACGGGGCCCCGGAACGCACCGACTACGGACGACACTTTGTTCCTTCTGTTTAGCCAAACCAAGGTGCTGACCAGCTCCGCTGTCTGGGCACTGATCGAGGAGGGCAAGCTCTCGTTCATGGATCGGATTGCAGATCACCTGCCGGAATTTGCCCAGCGCGGCAAAGGCGAGATCACCTTGCATCAGGTCATGAGTCATCAGGGTGGCTTTCCCGGCGGCGATGTTACCAAAGCGACCTGGACCGATCACGCGCGGATGCGCGCCGAAGTTTGCGACTTCTCGCTCGACTGGACGCCGGGGACCCGGCTGCAATACCACCCGCGCGCGGCACATCTGACCCAGGCGATGGTGATCGAAGCGGTTACCGGCCAGGATTATCGCGATGTCATCCGCGAGAAGGTGCTCGCACCACTGGGTCTTGCCAACGACGTCTTCGTCGGCGTGCCGGCTAGCCAGCAGGAACGCTGCGCCGACACCTACGCGCCGGAGCCGCGCGACAACTCGGCGGAGTTCAAGGCCGCCGGCATGCCGAGCGGGGGCGGCTACGCCACCGCCCGCGGGATGGCGACGTTCTACCAGATGCTGCTCGGCCGCGGCCGGCTCGGTGACGTGCGGCTGCTGTCCCCTCGGCTAATCGCTTATGTCACGCGCAGCCACACCGGCGAACGCGGCGACGACGCGATGGGCGGCATTCCAATGCATCGCGGGCTCGGCCCCCATGTGCGCGGGGAGAGCGACCGGATCCGCGGCCTCGGCACGATCGGCGCTCCCGAAACCTTCGGGCATGGCGGCGCCGGGACCTCTTATTCCTGGGCCGATCCGACAAGCGGGGTGTCGTTCACCTACATCACCAACTTCATGTCACCCGACCCCTTCCATTCGGCGCGCCTCGACCGGGTCGCCAACCTGGTCCACGCCGCCATCGACTGAGGGGAGCCCGACATGGCGCCGCGCGTCGATCCCGTTCGTTCTGATGCGACCCTGCCGGCGCGCGCCGATGTCGTGATCATCGGCGGCGGGATCATCGGCACCAGCGCGGCGCTTTTTCTCGCGCAGAAGGGCGTCTCGGTCGTGCTCTGCGAGAAAGGGCATATCGCCGGTGAGCAATCGAGCCGCAACTGGGGCTGGTGCCGAAAGATGGGGCGCGATCCACGCGAGATCCCGCTGATCATCGAAAGCCTGCGGCTGTGGCAGGGCATGAACGAAATGGTCGATGCCGAAACCGGCTTTCGCCAAGCCGGAATCATGTATCTCGCCGGGACGCAGGCCGAGCTCGGCCAGCTCGAAGCCTGGCTCGAACATGCCCGCCAGTACCAGCTCGACACCCGTATCATTGGCCGCAGCGAAGCGGTGGAGCTGATGCCGGGCCTGACCGGCGACTGGACCGGCGCACTCTACACCGCCAGTGACGGCAAGGCCGAGCCACAGAGGGCGGCCCCGGCGATCGCCGAGGCTGCACGTCGGCATGGCGCCGCAATCGTGGCCCAATGCGCCGTCCGCGGCATCGAAACCCAAGGCGGACGCGTGTCAGGGGCGGTCACCGAAAAGGGCCGCGTCGCTTGCGACACCGTCGTGCTGGCCGGCGGCGCCTGGTGCCGACTGTTCTGCAGCAATCTCGGCATCGAACTGCCGCAGCTTAGAGTGCTGGCAACGGTCATGCGGACGGGGCCACTCGAAGGCGGCCCGGAGATCTCGGCTTCCGGCGGCCTTTTCGGCTTTCGCAAACGAATGGATGGCGGCTACACCGTCGCGACCCTCGGGGTTCGCACGATCGACTTCGTCCCCGACCATTTCCGCCTGTTCTTCGATTACCTCCCGGCGGTGCGCCTCCACTGGAAGAAGTTGCGGTTCCGGGTCGGCAAACGCTGGGTTGAGGAATGGCGCAGGCCGCGACGTTGGGGTCTGGACGAGGCGTCGCCGTTCGAGGCGGTGCGGGTACTCGATCCTGAACCCGACAAGTTTGTTGTCGATCGCGCACGGGCTGCCACCGCAGCGGCCTTCCCGGTATTCCGCAAGGCGGTTGTAGCGGAAAGCTGGGGCGGCATGATCGATGTCATGCCCGACGCGATACCGGTGATCTCGCCGGTCGAGAACTTGCCCGGCTTCTTCATCGCGACCGGGTTTTCCGGCCACGGTTTCGGCATCGGTCCCGGGGCCGGCAAGCTGGTGGCGGACATGGTTGCCGGCGACCTGACTCTGGTCGATCCGGCCCCCTTCCGGCTCTCTCGGTTCACCGACGGCTCGAACCCGCAGCCGCACCCGCTGGCGAGCTGATGTGACCAACCCGATAAGCGGGGCACCGGCACTCGCCTGACCGGCTAAGACCGGCAGCGGGGACCCTTCGGCAGATGTTTGATTTGATCCACCTAGGAAGCTGTCCGCGCGGTTGCTTTCCCTGGTGAACGCCTATATAACGCGCGCCTCCACGCGGATATTGAAATGCCCAAGCTCAAAACGAAGAGCGGCGCCAAGAAGCGCTTCGGCCGCACCGCTAGCGGCAAGATCAAGCGCAATTGGGGCCACAAGCGCCACCGGCTGATCAGCAAGTCCAAGCAAGGCAAGCGCTTGCGCCGCGGCACCACGACGATGGAGCCGGGGGACGCCAAGCTCGTGCTGACGTATATGCCCTATCTCCGGGGCTGAGCCGTGGCGCGCGTCAAACGCGGGGTGACGACCCACGCCCGCCACAAGAAGATCCTCGATCTCGCCAAAGGCTACCGCGGCCGCGGCAGCACTGCCTATCGCATTGCGATCGAGAAGGTCGAAAAGGCGTTGCGGTACGCCTATCGGGACCGGCGCAACCGCAAGCGCGACTTCCGCGCCTTGTGGATCCAACGCATCAATGCCGGGGCGCGCGAGCACGGCTTGAGCTACTCGCAGTTCATGCATGGCATCAAGCTCGCCGGGGTCGATCTCGACCGCAAGGTGCTGTCCGATCTTGCGATCCGCGAGCCCGAGGCGTTCCAGGCAATCGCGGTTACGGCGCGCACAGCGCTGAACACCACTCCTGCGGCGGCGGCCGAGTGATGATCTCCCGGATCCGGCGATTTACCGACGGGTGTGATCGCTAATTCGCGGCGTACTGGCATTCAACCGAGGAGGGCCGCATCGATCGGCCCTTTTTTGTTGCAGGATTTGCTAATGGAAAACTTCGACGAGGTAGTTAAGGAGATTGCCGCCGCGGCTTCCCCCGAAGCGCTCGAAGCAATCCGCGTCAAGGTGCTCGGTCGCCGCGGGTCGCTGACCCTAGCGATGCGAGACCTCGGCAGGCTCAATCCGGAGCGGCGCCGGCACACCGGCGCGGCGTTGAATGTCGCCAAGGATCGGATCGCTGACGCGCTCGCCGAGGCGACTGCACGACTCGGCCACGCGGCGATCGAGCAGCAGCTCGCCGGCGAGCGCGCCGATATTACCCTCCCGGTGCCATTCGTTAAAACAGGACGCATCCACCCGATCAGCCAGACGATCGACGAGATCGTGGCGATCTTCGGCGAGATGGGTTTCGCGTTCGCCGAGGGGCCGCATATCGAGGAAGATTTCTATAATTTTACCGCCCTCAACATTCCGCCTGAACACCCGGCTCGCCAGGAGCACGACACGTTCTATCTGCCCGAGCGCCCGGACGGCACCCGGCTCGCTCTGCGCACGCACACCTCTCCGGTGCAAATCCGCACGATGCTGACGCAAAAGCCGCCGATCCGGATCATCGTGCCGGGGCGAACCTTCCGTTGCGACCACGACGCAACTCATTCGCCGATGTTTCATCAGGTCGAGGGGCTGGTCATCGACCGGACGAGCCACATGGGCCATCTAAAGGGCTGCCTGATCGAGTTTTGTCGTGCTTTTTTCGGCCTCGACGATCTGCCGGTGCGCTTTCGCCCGAGCTACTTTCCATTCACCGAGCCCTCGGCCGAAGTCGATATCGGCTGTTCGCGCAAAGGCGGCGAGTTGAAGATTGGCGCGGGCGGCGACTGGCTAGAGATCCTCGGCAGCGGCATGGTGCACCCGCAAGTCCTGAAGAACTGCGGCATCGACCCGGCCGAGTATCAGGGCTTTGCATTCGGCATGGGTATCGAGCGCATTGCGATGCTGAAATACGGCATTCCCGATCTTCGGACCTTTTACGAGTCGGATTTGCGCTGGCTGCGGCATTTCGGGTTTCTGCCGCTGGACATCCCCTCCCTCGTTCGCGGTCCGCTCCCAGGAGGAGTCGCGGCGTGAAGACGACGATCGACTGGCTCAAGAGCCATCTCGACACCGACGCCCCGCTCGGCGCGATTGTCGACCGGCTCGTCATGCTGGGCCACGATGTCGAAGGGGTCGAGAACCGCGCGGAGGCACTTGAGCCGTTCACTGTGGCGTCGGTCGTGTCGGCGGAGCGCCACCCGAACGCCGACCGGCTGAAGGTCTGCCTCGTCGACACCGGAAAGACCCAGGTCCAGGTCGTCTGCGGAGCACCCAACGCCCATACGGGCATGAAGGGGGTCTTTGCGCCGGCGGGCACGATCATTCCGCGCACCGGCTCACTGCTGCGGGAAACTGTGATCCGCGGCGTCCCCTCGCGCGGCATGCTGTGCTCGGCCTTTGAGCTCGGTCTCGGTGAGGATCGCGAAGGGATCATCGAGTTGCCACGGGACGCGCCGGTCGGGGCGCAGTACGCGAACTATGCCGGGCTTGGCGACACCGTGCTCGACGTCAAGGTGACGCCCAACCGGGCCGACTGCCTCGGGGTGCGCGGTATCGCCCGCGATCTCGCGGCCTCCGGTCTCGGGCGGCTGAAGCCGCTAGACGCAGCGCCGGTTCCGGGCTCCTTTCGCTCGCCGATCGGCATCCATATCGAAGATCACTCCGCCTGTCCGCTCTTTCTCGGGCGGCATCTGCGTGGCGTGCGCAACGGGCCGAGCCCGCAGTTGCTGCGCGGAAGGCTCGAAGCGATCGGGCTGCGGCCGATCTCGGCGCTCGTCGACATCACCAATTTCCTGACCTTCGACCTAAACAGGCCGCTCCATGTTTTTGATGCGGGCCGGCTCAAGGGTGACCTGACCGTGCGCTTTGCGCGGCCCGGCGAGACCTTGCTCGCCCTCAACGGCCAGGAATTCGCACTCGATGCGGAGATGACCGCAATTGCCGACAAGGCCGGGGTACAGAGCCTTGGCGGCGTAATCGGCGGCGAGGCCACCGGCTGCACCGAGAAGACAACCGAGGTATTCGTCGAGGCGGCGTTGTTCGACCCGGTGCGCACCGCCGCGACCGGCCGCAGGCTCAACGTGGCGAGCGACGCGCGTTATCGTTTCGAGCGCGGGCTCGATCCGGCCTTCGTCAGAGACGGGCTCGAGATCGCGACTCGGCTGATGCTCGATTTGTGCGGCGGCGAAGCTTCCGAGATCGTGATGGCCGGCGCCGACCCGGATTGGCGGCGCAGCTATGTGCTGCGTAGAGAGCGTCCGGCGACGCTCGGTGGGCTCGACGTGAAGCAGGAAGAGAGTGCGGCGATCCTGACGGCGCTCGGCTTTGCGGTCGAGCGCCAAGCGGACGGCAATCTCGCGGCAGAGCCGCCCTCCTGGCGGGGTGACATAGAGGGCGAGGCCGATCTCGTCGAAGAACTCGTCAGGGTCAAGGGATACGACCGGATCCCGGCGGTGCCGCTCGACCGCGATACCCCATTGTCACGCCCATCTCTGACTCCGGCGCAACGACGCGCAGAGCTCGTCCGCCGTACCCTCGTGGCCCGTGGGCTCGTTGAAGCGGTTACCTTTTCATTCATTTCGACGCGTGAGGCCGAGCTATTTGGTGGCGCCAAGCTGGAGTTACGGCTTGTCAACCCGATCAGCGCCGATCTCGACGCGATGCGGCCGTCGCTGCTGCCCGGGCTCGTGTCAGCCGCACGGCGCAACGCCGATCGAGGGTATCCCGATGTGGCCTTGTTCGAGCTCGGTCCCCTCTATCGCAACGATACGCCGGCCGGCCAGGCGCTGGTCGCGGCCGGGCTGCGCGCTGGGCATACCGGCGCCAAACTCTGGCGCGAGAAGGTAAGCGAAGTCGATCTCTTCGACGTCAAAAGCGATGCGCTCGCAGCTCTGGCCGCGATGGGGGCCCCAGCCGACAATATTCAGGTCATGGCCGACCCGCCCGAATGGTTCCATCCCGGTCGCGCCGGCACCTTGCGGCTCGGTCCCAAGGTTCTGGGTGCGTTCGGCGAATTGCATCCGGCCGTCATCGAGGCGCTTGAGAGCCGGCCCCCGCTAGCCGGTTTCGAGGTTTTTCTCGATGCGGTGCCCGAGCCGCGCGCGGGGCGTGCCAAGCCGCCAATACATCTTTCGGTGTTCCAGCCGGTCGAGCGCGACTTCGCTTTTGTCGTCGACTATGAGTTGCCGGCCGAGATCTTGCTGCGCGCCGCCCGCGGGGTTGACCGGAAGCTCGTTACCGAGATCCGGCTCTTCGACGTTTACCAGGGAGCGGGGCTGCCGAACGGAAAGAAGTCGCTGGCCATCACCGTCGTCCTGCAGCCGCAGGAGCGTACCCTGACCGACGCCGAGATCGAGGGCTTCTCGAAGCGGCTGATCGCCCAGGTCGAGAAGGCGACCGGCGGGCAGTTGCGCGGGTAAAGCGAGCCCGCCGGCCGTCAGGCAAACCGGCCGGCGGCAAATGGGCTAATGTCGATCGCTGGGGATCGGCCATCCACGAGCTCGGCGACGATTTTGCCGGTCATCGGCGCCGCGGTCATCCCGACATGGCCGTGGCCGAAGGCGTAGAACACGTCCGGCGAGGCCCGTGACGGACCGAGCACCGGTAGCGAGTCGGGAAGGCTCGGGCGATGGCCCATCCACATCGAGATCCGTTCCTCCGGATGAGAGGCGGCGAGGCCAGGTAGCATCTTGCGGCCTTGCGCAAGAAGGATGCGGGCACGCCGCCAATCAGGAGGTGCTGCGAGCCCGGCCAGTTCGACGGTGCCGGCAAAGCGCAACCCGGTGTCCATCGGAGTCGCGACAAATTTGCCGTCGGCATCGGCAGTCGGGATACGCGGCATGCGCTCGGGATCTGATATCATCAAGTGATAGCCGCGCTCGGTCTCGAGCGGCACGCGGTCGCCGAGTGCGGCGGCGAGCGGTTTCGAATAGGCACCGGCGCAGACCACGGCGGCATCGGCCGGGAGATCGCCGCTGTCGGTCTGGATCGCGGCGAGCCGTCGGCCATCGAGGCGAAACCCGTTCGCCCGCGCGCGCACCAGCTCGCCGCCCGAGCGCACGAAATGACCGAGCAGGCGTTCTACGAGCCCGAGCGGGTTGGAGGTGTGCCCATTCTCCCGCACTAGCACGCCGCGGACGTAGTCGCGCGACAACGCCGGCTCGAGCTGGCGCAATTCATCGGCGTCGAATTCGTCGATCTCGACCCCGTTCTCGCGCCGCAATTGCCAGGCGAGCCGGTCCTTTTCCAGGCTTTCTGCGGAGCGGTAGACATAAAGATGGCCGAGCCGATGAACGAGATCCTCGGCTCTGGCGGCGGCGACCAGCGGCTTCAGCGCTTCGAGGGTCGGGCCGACCAGGGGACGCAAGGCGCGAGCCTGAGCGCGCACCTTGTCCGGCGTACCTGAGCGTACGAAGCGAACAAGCCAAGGAGCGATCGCCGGAAGGTAGGTCCAGCGCAAGGACAATGGACCCAGCGGGTCCAGGAGCCAGCGCGGTACGTTTCTGATCACGCCCGGCATCGATACCGGTGTTACCGAGGAGCCGTTTAAGCAGCCGGCATTGCCAAAGGATGCGCCGTGACCGGGCTCTCCAGCCTCGACCAGAAAGACGCTGTGACCATCGCGCTGCAGCCAGCTCGCCGCACAGACGCCGACCATCCCGGCCCCGATTACCCCGACCCGCTTTGTCCCCGTTGCAGGCATCGCCCCGCAGCCTCTCATAATCAGCGAATTAGGATCAGACCCCAATTCTACACTTGCACCCGCCGAATTGCGCAGCGTCAATACGAACGGAAACAGCGAGCGAGACAGGAATGACCAAGTCTTGGAAACGGGCTGCGGCCGGCTGCCTGATCGCGGCGACCGCGACCCTTTCGATCCCACCGTCTTCGGCGCAGACCCTGCGTATCGGTCTCGCCGAGGACCCGGACATCCTCGACCCGACGCTCGCTCGAACTTACGTCGGCCGCATCGTCTTCGCCGCCATGTGCGACAAGCTCGTCGATATCGGTCCGGAGCTGGAAATCGTCCCGCAGCTGGCGACCGAATGGCAATGGACGGACGGCAACAAGGGTCTCGTCGTCAAGATTCGCCCAGGGGTTAGGTTTCACGACGGCGAGCCCCTCGACGCCACCGCGGTCAAATTCAACATCGAGCGCCATTTGTCGATGCCCGGCTCCAACCGAAAAAGCGAGATCAGTGCAGTCAGCCGGGTCGAGGTGATCGACGACCATATTGTCAAGCTGGTGCTGTCGGCGCCGTACGCCCCGTTGCTGGCCCAGCTCACCGACCGGGCCGGTATGATGGTGTCGCCCAAGGCGGCGCTGGCGAGCGGGGAGAATTTCGGCTCGCACCCGGTATGCGCCGGCCCGTTCAAATTCGTCGAACGCGTGGCCCAGGACCGCATCGTCCTCGAGCGTTTTGCCGATTATTGGGACAAGGACAAGATCAAGCTCGACCGCATTGTCTATCTGCCGATCCCGGACTCCACCGTGCGCCTCGCCAATCTGCGGTCGGGCGGGCTCGACATGATCGAGCGAGTCGCGGCAACCGATCTCGACACCGTGCGCAAGGACGCGCGTCTCAAGCTCGCCACTATTATCGGGCTCGGCTATACCGGGATCACGATCAACCTCGCCAATGGCGAGCGATCGAAGACGCCACTGGGTCAGGATGCGCGGGTGCGTCAGGCGCTCGAGCTGTCGCTCGATCGCGTGGCCCTCAACCAGGTCGTGTTCAACGGCGAGTTCGAACCCGGCAATCAGTGGGTCTCGCCGGCAAACCCCTATTACCTGAAGGATCTGCCGGTCCCGGGGCGCGATGTCGGCAAGGCACAGCGCTTGCTCGCCGAGACGGCGGTGCCCAAGCCCGGGATAGCTTGGATGGTGCCGAACAACTCCGAAGCTCTGCAGGTGGCACAAGTCATCCAGTCCATGGCCGGCGAGACCGGTTTTGACATCCGCATTCAGGCCACCGAGTTCGCATCATCGTTGGACCTTGCCGCAAAGGGTGATTTCGAGGCCTATCAAATCGGCTGGAGCGGACGCGTCGACCCCGACGGCAATATCTATAATTTTGTTTCCTGCAAGGCTCCGCCGGCGCTCAATACGCCGCATTACTGCAACCAGGATGTCGACCGCGAGCTCGAGGCCGCGCGGGAGGTTGAAACGCGGGCGCAGCGGCTGGCGCATTATCGCAACGTCGCCGAGCGCACCTTAAAGGATCTGCCGATTATCTATCTTTATCACGCCAAGCTGCTCTACGCCGCGACCACCAAATTGTCGGGCTTCACCCCCTACCCCGATGGCCTGATCCGTCCCCAAGGGCTGCGGCTGGAGTGAACAGAGCACTGCTGTTGAGCCAAATCTTCGGGGTGCGGTTGGGAGGCTAGAAAATGATCAATTGGCGGACACTGATCGCGACTTGCTTGTTCGGGTTCACCTTGAGCGGCGGCGCGGCAGTGGCGCAGACCTTGCGCATCGGGCTTGCCGAAGATCCCGACATGCTCGACCCGACCTTGTCTCGGACCTTCGTGAGCTACGTCGTCCGTACGGCACTTTGCGACAAGCTTTTCGATATCGGCCTTGAGCAGGAGATCGTCCCGCAACTTGCTAGCCAATGGGAATGGACGGACGACAAAAGAGGATTGGTCATCAAGCTCCGGCCTGGTGTCAAATTCCACGACGGCGAACCCTTCGACGCGGCTGCGGTCAAATTCAGCATCGAGCGTCATCTGACTATGCCGGGATCGACCCGCAAGAGCGACATCAGTGCCATCAGCCGTGTCGAAATCATCGACGATCACACCGCCAAGCTCGTGCTGTCGACGCCGTTCGCACCGCTGCTCGCCCAACTCGCAACAAGTGCCGGTACGATGATGTCGCCCAAGGCGGCGCAGGCTGCGGGAGAGAATTTCGGCTCTCACCCAGTTTGCGCCGGTCCGTTCAGGTTTGTCGAGCGCGTCGTCCAGGACCGCATCGTCCTGGAACGCTTTGCCGACTATTGGGACAAGGACAAAATCAAGCTCGATCGCATCGTCTATCTGCCGATTCCGGACACGACCGTGCGTCTTGCTAACCTGCAGTCGGGCGGGCTCGACCTAACCCAAGTCGCTGCGACCGATCTCGACACCGTGCGTAAAGACCCGCGTCCAAAGCTCGCTGCGGTCAACGGGATCGGCTATTCGGGAATCACCATCAACGTCGCCAATGGTGAGCGATCGAAGACTCCATTTGGACAGGATGCGCGGGTGCGCCAGGCGCTCGAACTGTCGATCGACCGCGAGGCGCTCAACCAGGTCGTGTTCAACGGCGAGTACCAGCCGGGAAATCAGTGGGTGCCGCCGACAAACTCGTATTACGACAAGGAGCGGCCGATCCCGGCGCGGGACATCGCCAAGGCGAAGGCCTTGCTCGCCGCCGCGGCCGCACCCAATCCGGTTGTCGCGATGACCGTGACGAATAACCCCGTCGTCCTGCAGACCGCCCAAGTCATACAAGCCATGGCCAAGGAGAGCGGCTTTGACATGCGCATCCAGGCGACCGAGTTCGCATCGGCATTGCAGCTTTCCGCAAAAGGTGATTTCGAGGCCTTTCTGCTGGGCTGGACTGGGCGCATCGACCCGGATGGCAATATCTATAACCTCATCACCTGCAACTCGCCGTTCAACGACGGTCATTATTGCAGCCCCGAGGTCGATCGCGAGCTGGACGCTGCGCGCGGGGTCGAGGCCCGGGTGGACCGCATGTTTCATTACCGCATCGCCGCGGAGCACCTCCTGCTCGATCTCCCGATAATTTATCTTTATCATCCGAAATGGCTGTACGCCATGAGCGCCAGATTGTCGGGCTTCACGTCCTACCCCGACGGCCTAATCCGTCCCCAGGGACTGCGGCTCGACTAGGAAAGGCTCCGAGAGGACAGGGCTCGCAGCCGTGAGCACTTTTCTGCTGCGCCGCCTCGCGTTGGTGTTGCCGACCTTGTTCTTTGTTTCGCTGCTGGTCTTTGGGCTCCAGCAGCTGCTGCCCGGCGACGCGGCACTGGCGCTCGCCGGCGAGGAGCGCGATCCGGGGGTAGTCGCCTTCCTGCGCCATAAATACCATCTCGATGAGGCGCTGCCGGTCCGCTATGTGCTCTGGCTCAAAGGCGTGCTCTCGGGCGATCTCGGCGAGTCGATCCGCATCAAGCGCCCGGTACGCGATCTCATCCTCGA
>Ga0182036_10000293_pt1 | contig 22366 bp, 21 predicted proteins | sample sta12Cox44000080_FD_125966 | JGI IMG/M metagenome (GOLD analysis project Ga0182036, IMG submission 125966) | Lab enrichment of tropical soil microbial communities from Luquillo Experimental Forest, Puerto Rico - statoxic.12C.oxic.44.000.080 | ecosystem: Environmental > Terrestrial > Soil >...
AAGGACATGATCATTGTCTCAGGCTTCAACGTCTATCCAAACGAAGTCGAGGCAGTCGCCGCAGCCTGCACTGGTGTTGCGGAATGCGCTTGCGTGGGGCGGCCGGACGAGAAAACGGGCGAGGCGGTAAGGCTGTTCGTGACCCATGCTCGGGGCGCGACACTGACCGAAACCGAGGTGATCGCACACTGTCGGCGCGAACTTGCGCCTTACAAGGTGCCCAGAGAGGTTCGGTTCCTCGAAGCGCTGCCGAAATCGAATGTCGGCAAGATCCTGCGCAAGGATTTGCGCGCAATCCCGTGAATACGGTACCGCATATGACGATTCCCAACTACAGCGTGATGACGGTTTCGCAATTCGTCGGCCGCGAGCTGGGAGTCTCGGACTGGGTGACGGTGACCCAGGATCGCATCGATCAATTCGCAGCCTGCACAGGCGATCGACAGTGGATCCACGTCGATGTCGATCGCGCCAGGCGCGAAAGTCCATTCGGTGGGCCGGTTGCCCATGGCTATCTCACCCTGGCCCTGCTCGCCGCATTGATAACGGAAATCGGCGTGATCCCACACGATGCGGTAACCGGGCTCAACTACGGCCTCGACAGGGTCCGGTTTATTGCGCCCGTCAAGACAGACGCGCGCGTACGCATGCGTGCGACCCTCACTTCGGCCGAGCCCGAGTGCGATGGGCGGACACTCCTTAAGTTGCAAAGCACGCTGGAGATCGAAGGCGAAGCCAAGCCCGCTCTTGTTGCTGAAGTCTTGTGCATGTTGATAGGCAAGCGCGGTGCCGGGGCATGACGGTTTCCCCGAACTTATTTTAAACGAGGGACGCGACATGGCGACCGAAAGCCGTGAAGCCGGAAGTTTGAATTCTGATATCCGGGAGCAAGCAGCGCAGCACACGCTCGCGGCCAATCCGCTGGTCGGGGTGCGCGGTCATGACATCCTGGCTTCGGCAGGTGTGTTGGTCGGCCAAATGATGAAAAATCCCGGATCAGCGGCGCAGCAATACTTTTCCTTGGTTGGCGAACTCGGTCGTATCGTGATTGGCGGATCAGAGCTCGCGCCCGACGCTAAGGACAAGCGCTTTGCCGATCCGGCGTGGAAAGAAAGCGCCGCCTACCGAATGCTCGCGCAGTGCTATCTGGCCTGGAGCGGCGCGCTCAACCGATTTATCGACGCGGCAAAGATGGACAAGCGCGATGCGGAGCGGGTGCGCTTCCTTGTTTCGCTCGTTCTGGACGCGATGTCGCCCACCAACTCACTCGTCGGAAATCCTACGGCGCTGAAGAAACTTATCGAAACCGGCGGAGAGAGTCTCGTGCACGGCGTAGAGAATTTTATCGGCGACCTCGTCCATAACGGTGGCCTGCCGGCCCAGGTCGATACGCGGAAATTCAGCGTGGGTGGAAATTTGGCGACCACGGCCGGCTCGGTCGTCTATCGCAGCCCGGTTATGGAGCTCATCCAATATCAGCCCTTCGGACATCAAGTCCACAAGCGGCCGCTCCTGATCGCGCCACCGCAAATCAACAAGTTCTATATCTTCGATCTTGCGCCCGAAAAGAGCATTGTTCGGTTCGCCCTGAAAGGCGATCTGCCGACCTTTGTCATCAGCTGGAAGAATCCTTCTCCCACCGAAAGTCATTTTGGGCTGGATACCTATGTTGCAGCGATCGAGGACGCCGTTGACGTCATGTGCGACATCACGGGAAGCACGGACGTCAACATCTGGGGCTCGTGTTCTGGCGGCATCACGACATCAGCCTTTCTTGCAAATCTCGCGGTGCGCAAAGCCCCTAAGGTTCACAGCGCCACCATTGCCGTTTGTCTGCTTGACATGGCGACAGCGGAGAATACGACCGCTGGCATATTTATCACCCCGGAATCAGTCCTTGCGGCCAAGAGCGCGTCACACGCGGCGGGCGTGGTCGAGGGCCAGGAACTGGCGCGCATGTTTGCGTGGATGCGACCCAACGACCTGATTTGGAGTTATTGGGTTAACAACTATCTGCTCGGCAATGCACCGCCCGCTTTTGACGTCCTTTATTGGAACAACGACACAACGCGGCTTTCCGCACGCCTGCATGCCGATTTCCTCGATCTCATCAGCGCCAATCCATATGTCAAGGCCGGTCAGCTCACGGTGCGCGGCATGCCGCTCGACATGGGTCGGGTCAACATGGATAGCTATGTCGTCGCCGGAGTGACCGATCACATCACGCCGTGGCAGGGGTGCTATAACACTGCGAAGCTTTTCGGAGAGCGGAGCACCTTCGTGCTCGCCAACAGCGGCCATATTCAGAGCCTGCTCAATCCGCCGGGGAACCCCAAGGCATTTTTCTGGGCTGCTGCCGCGACCCCGGCAAAGGCAGAAGCGTGGCTGGAACAGGCGCCAAAGCACAGTGGCAGTTGGTGGCCGCATTGGCTCGAATGGATCAAAGCTCGATCGGGCGAGATGATGGTGGCGCCTGCCCTGCCGGGAGGCGACAACTACCCGCCGCTCGGCGAGGCGCCCGGTCGATACGTCATGGAGAAATAAGTGCAGATTAGCCTGCGCGAAGTAGACGGACGCATGCTTCGCGTCGGAGTTCGGCGCAGCGAGAAGTCGTACCCGCCGCTGCTGCTCTTCAACGGCATTGGCGCGAACATCGAGCTGGTCGAACCCTTTCTTGACGCATTGGATGGTCCGGAAGCGGTGGTCTTCGACGTGCCGGGAGTCGGAGGCTCACCTGCACCATGGCGCCCTTACCGCCCATTGACATTGGCACGGCTGAGTGCGCGGTTACTCGACCAACTCGGTCACGAGCAGGTGGACGTATTGGGCGTGTCCTGGGGAGGAGCCATTGCTCAGCAATTCGCGTTCCAGCACGGCAAGCGCTGTCGCAGGTTAGTGCTTGCCGCGACCTCGCCTGGCCATCTGATGGTGCCCGGCAAGCTCTCGGTGCTGCTCAAGATGGCAACGCCGCGCCGATACAAGGATCCCGACTACATGAAGAGAATCGCGGGCGAAATCTATGGCGGAAATTTGCGCAGTTCGCCTGAGCTGGTAAACGGGCATCTTCGTCATGTCCGCTGGTCCAGCGACTACGGCTATTACCTGCAGCTGATCGCCGGATTTGGCTGGAGCAGCTTGCCCTGGCTCCGACTGCTCGCGAAACCGACGCTGGTCATAGCGGGCACTGACGATCCGATCGTGCCGATCGCCAATGGGCGCATATTGGCGAAGTTGATTCCTGGCGCGCGTCTGGTGACTATCGATGACGGTCACCTGTTTCTTGTTACAAGCGCAAAGCAGTGCGCCGAGTTAGTTTCGGAGTTCTTGCAAGAACGATAAACACTGCAAACCCGTTTGGCCCCAATGTCTTGAACTCGCCTATTTTTGCGAGACAAGATGATGGAAGTGATGCGTGATTTTGGGCCCTGGCGGGCGAATGCTACGATAATATTAATTATCGCAGGCAATAATGTCTGGGTCCAAAAGCGGACATGAAACGGTCCAAAATTAAGCAATTTGGGCGCCTAAAGGCCCGGTACGCGACCCTCAGATGAGCAGCACGTTGCCGTTTACCAATGATAACTCGAGGTGGTGTGAAAATCCGATCGGCATGTTAGCTTTCTCCAATCGAATCTAAGTGGGACGGGCCAGACCATTTACTTTTCGGACGACAGGACAGATCGAGCGGGCGTCGCTGCTTTCGGTCGATGCGTGAATGCGCACCGTAAAGGCGAGCCGCGCCGATATGGCCTGATCTGGCTGTTTACCTCGTTGATTATTGCCTTACAGACGGCTGACGTCTCTTCTGCGCTAGCGCACAAAACCGTTCCATCACACCGGGGCAAGGCCGCGAAGGCAGAGAGTCATCACAAGCAGAGATCAGCGCCTGAAGCCAAGCGCTTGGAGCGTGCGGCCGGACCGAGGATCCCTTTGCCAAGTGATCAAACTATTGCGACGGCGCCGCTGTCGCATGACCTTGCTTTAACAAAGCAGGCGCTCGAGCTGGTGCGGCAACGCAAATCTGCTGACGCGACAGCGCTCGCTCGATCGATCAGCGATACAGTCGCACAGAAACTTGTGGAATGGGCTCTCCTGCGCAATCCGGACGACACAATCGGGTTTAACCGGTATGCCCTTTTCATTCACGCCAATGCCGACTGGCCCAGCGTCCCGCTTCTGCGCCGACGCGCGGAGGCTAGATTGTTACAGGACCATCACGACGCTGCCACCGTGCGCCGTTTCGTCGGCGAGGAGCCCGTTAGCGCGTCTGGCCGACTTGCACTCGCGCATGTGCTACTGCAAGGGGGTGATCGTGAAGGCGCCGCGCGCGAAGCTCGTGCGGTATGGCGCTCGGCGGAGATGTCGGGCGAGATGGAATCCACTGTAACCGGCATCTTTGACGGTGTGTTGTCCCGTGCCGACCATGCTGCGCGAATGGACCGGCGCATCGGCGCCAAGGATTTCGGCGCCGCAATGCGCGCTGCCAAACGGCTAGGCTCCGCTCAAGTCGCAATTGTTAAGGCGTGTGAAGCCGCGCAGGCGAACTCCACCAAAGTCGGGGCGTTGCTAGAAACAGTACCCGACGACGCGCGCACCGACCTGGGCTACGCGTTGTGTCGTCTTCACTGGTTACTGGCACGAAATGAACTGATAGCAGCAGCCAAGCTGGTGGCAGAGTCTGCGCGCAAGGATTTGCAGGATCAGGACACCGACGAGTGGTGGCGCGAGTGTCGCCTGCTGGCACGCAGGCTCATCGATCAGGGCGACATACAAGCCGCGTATCGCGTCGTGCGCGAAGCGGCCCTTCCGGCCAATCGCTATTACCGCGCCGAATATCACTTTATGGCTGGCTGGATCGCGTTACGCTTTCTCGACGACCCGAATACAGCATTAAAGCATTTCACCCATATAGATGACGGCTCGGCTGATCCAATAGTATTGGCGCGTGCTGCCTATTGGCGCGGGCGGGCCGCCGAAGCCGCCGGTCGATTGGAGGAAATGCACGCGCACTACGAGGCAGCCGCACAGTATCCGAGCGCCTATTACGGCCAATTGGCGCGGGCCCGACTTGGGATTAGCAAGCTGGCATTGAGTTCTCCACCTCTGCCGTCAATGAACGCTGGTCAGAACGAACTGGTACAAGCGACAGAGATTCTTTATACGATCGGCGAGATTGATCTTGCTTTGACATTCGTCAGCGATCTTGCGGAAACAAGTAGCGACGTTGCAACGCTCAGTCTTATTGGCGAGCTCGCAGCTCGCTATAAAGATGCTCAGACCATGCTGGCCATTGGCAAGACCACGCTTGCAAGAGGTCTGCCAACCGAATGGTATGCCTTTCCCGGAATTGGGGTGCCCTCTTACACGCCGATCGCTCCACCGCTCGATAAGTCCGTCGTGTATTCAATAGTGCGGACAGAAAGTGCTTTTGATCAGCGCGATAGGTCGCCGGCCAACGCGGTTGGGCTAATGCAGGTTACGCCCGAGGCCGGCCGCGATACCGCAAAACGCTTCAGCGTCGCCTATAATTGGAAACGTCTGGTATCCGACCCGATCTACAATATGCAGATGGGTGCGGCTGAGATCAGCGCTTTACTCAAGGAGTACAAGGGTTCCTACATCATGACCTTCGCCGGCTACAATGCAGGCCGCGGCCGGGTACAGCAATGGGTTGCACAGCATGGCGATCCGCGCGACCCCAAGGTCGATGCCGTCGATTGGGTAGAGCGAATCCCATTGGCCGAAACTCGTAATTACGTGCAGCGAGTCATGGAAAATCTACAAGTGTATAATGTCCGCTTCGGCGCAAAAATCGTGACGATCGAAGCCAATTTGCACCGATTGGCGACGATCCCGAGGCGCGCCACGCCGGCCTCGTTTGGTGGGATTGATTCCCCTGCCCGTTAGGGCTGCGTTGTCGTAGGTTTGGTCGACCGCACGATGTCCGCTTTTGGCCCAAAGCAGACGTGCACGAGTGCGCCGCACATGTCCGCTTTTGGGGGTAAAGCGGACATTGTGCGCTGGCCACGAACTCACGCTGCGTAGCGTCATTTTCCCGCTTGCCTGAAAGCGCTGCCACCATAGAGGCAGAGTCGCTGTTGCAGATCGCGAGAGCGCAGATTCTCAGCGGTGGCCCGGAACAATACTGATGTCCGGCGAATTTAACGACGTTATCAAATTTTGGTCCACCCGGTGTGATCTTACCCGCGCAATTGCGAGAGACTCATTGATAAGCCGTTGGGCGTGGTCCCTTCGGTGCAAGAGAACACATGAGCACTGCAACCGTCGTATTCATGATCGCGACGTATTGGGTTGGGGGCTCAGCACCAACGGAGGGCGGCAAATATCTAGCTAACGGGCAAGTATACGACAACAAAGAGCTTATCGCGGCTCATCGAACTCTGCCGCTCGGCACCATCCTTAACGTCTGCCTTCGTCGTCAGTGTGTCGGTGTTGTGGTGAAAGATCGCGGGCCGTTTTTGCCCAACATGGATATAGAGCGGCGCATCGATTTGTCATACGGCGCAGCAAAGGTCCTAAATATGCTTCGCGATGGACGACAGAGAGTACGCGTCAACGTTCCGATCCCAAAGCCTAGACCAGAGATCGAAACACAGGTAGCACAGCCTTAAGGGATCAGCGCCCGACAGAACCCTGCTAAACCTCTCAGCCCCTTGCGCCTTTTCATGCGGCAGTAGCAGTCGGCACAGCTGCCTGTACACCCGTTAGTGCCGCCTGCAGCGCTCGCAAGAGACGCTGGCCGCACCTGACTAATCGATTTTTACAACACCTTCGGCAAATCCGGACACCGGGCAGGATTTCAAAGCCCGGTGGAATGGGCACTATCCTTCCGAGGCCCACCACAATCAACCGCGCACGCCAAGGGTGCCATAAGGGGTCTTGATCTTGTAGGTTTCACTGCCCAACGATCCGGTCACAAAACGAAAACTGCCGCGTGTTGCCTGGATGGCAACATCACTAGTGGATTTGTTCGGGTCGTAGACGAATTTATCAAGGTGCACGCTCGAATTTGCGCCCACTTTGAGATTGCTATTGTCTTTGAATTGCAAATCCACCTGACCGGATTGTCCAGTGCGGACCGTCTCCTTCGAGTAAACATTCGAACCACCTGAAAGCGGCCCTGCGTGGCTACCTTCAGCCTGCGGTCTCACGGAAGTGGCTTTGCCGATAGCTTCCTGAGCGTGCAAGCTGGTCGCTTGCAGTGCTAACAATATCGTCAAAGAAACTGCGTGAATAAAATTGCAGTTACACATATCCTCTTCTCCTCCAATGGATTTGAACCGGAATCCTTAGCTCTTGCAACTCGCGCTATCGACAGAACGTTTTATAAAAAGCGCTTTTTCGTGATGGCAAGCACAAACTGGCGGGATATTTGTGATGGCCAACACCGTGGCGCCAACTGGCGCGCCTATTTTTAAAGCCGGCCAGCTGGTGCCTTCGGAGTTTTGCTCGCATTGGGCGGCCGCGGTTGTGATGGCTGTCACAGCCAACGCATTTCCAAATCAGCTGTTTGTGTGGAGGCCGTTCTAACCTTCATACGTGTCCCTTCCCCCCGCTGGCGTGGCGCTCACCATTGCTGTCGTCCACCTCGCATGTGAGCTTCCAACCGGCTTAGAAAACGCCTAGCCTCGGGCAGTGCGGGGTCAGTCGGCGGTCACGCCACGTCGGTATTTCCGATGCTTATATGGAGGTTCTCATGATCGCTCATGCCCGCCGGGCCAAGTTCCTTTGGCTTGCCGTAGTCCTCGCCTCCTTATCGATCCCGGCCTCCGCCCGTGCCGAGCTGGTTCGCATCTACGTCACCAACAGCGCCGGCGACAGCGTTCACGTGATCGATCCCGCCACCAATAAGGTGGTGCAGGTGTTCAAGGGGCCGGAAGCAATGCACGGCATCGCGTTTGCGCCGGACGGGTCGCGGGTTTACGTAAGCAACGAGTACGAACGCACACTCGACGTCTTCAACCGCGAGTCCGGCAAGCTCATCAAGCAAGTGAAGCTCAGCGATAGGCCAAACAACATCGCGGTTGCTAAGGATGGCCGTATCGCAGTCGGCATCGCGCGCGGACCTGGAGCGCTTGATATCGTCGATCCCAAAACTTTGGAAATACGGGCCACTATCCCAGTGAACGGCCGGCTCCACAACGTCTACGTCACGCGCGACAACAAGTTCGTCATCACAGGATCTATCCCAAACAAGGTGATGACGGTCATCGATCTCGACAAGGAGCAGGTCGCCTGGGAGCTCAAGCTGGACAAGGGCGTTCGCCCGATGGCGATCGAGTCAAATCCTGACGGCTCACCTAAGCGCATCTTCGTGCAGCTCTCCGACCTGAACGGATTTGCGGTGGTCGATTTCGCCGAGCGCAAAGAGGTCGTCCGATTTACACTCCCGAAGACACCCGCGACGTTCGAAACCGATCCTGGCCGGGATACCTCTCCATCGCACGGCATCGGCGTCTCCCCCGACGGCAAGACGTTATGGGTCACCAGCATCCCGAACAACTCGGTATTCGTCTATTCCCTAACGGACCTGAAACAAGTTGGCGAGGTGGCCTTGCCGGCGCTGAAAATATCAGGTCGTGAGAAGATCTCTTCGGTGCCGAACTGGGTGACGTTCACGCCTGACGGCAAGACAATCTACATTTCGAACGCGGGCATGCGCTCGGTCACCGCGATTGACACGGCTAGCATGACCGTGAGGGCGGTCGTTCCGGTAGGCGAGGTGCCCAAGCGGATCAATACATTGGTGATGAACTAGGGTGCCTTTGCGCCATTTATGAACGCCACGAGCGTCTTCCAGTCCTCGTCGTTCTTCGACTCGAACTGGCGGCCGCCCGAGTGGAATGGGTGGCCGCCGGCCTCGGGCGCCAGCGGATGCTGCGTCAGCAGGCTGCTCTCCGGATCGGCCGTATTGATGAGCTTCGCGACCATCTCGAAGTTGCGGCGTGATTGCTCATCAGTCCAAGCGTTCGCACCTGGCCCGAGCTTCTCGAGATGGAAGTTGTTGTTGGAATCCGAATGGCAGACGACGCAGCGGGTATGGCCGTCCTTCTTCGCGAGGAAGATTGGCTCGACGCGGCTCTTGTAGAAACCATAGTCCAGCACCGGCTTAGGCTCCGCGGACAACTGTGCCGGCAGCGTCACTGCAATTGAGAAAATTGCCGAAAGCAATATCGATCCCATTGTCTGCAATTGACGAACCCTTGCGATTACCCTCACAGCCGACAGTAGCAGGCCGCAGGCAATGCCGCGATATCGGTTTTTGGCCCTTAGCGGACACGCGCTGCCGCACTGCGTATGTCTGCTTTTGACCCAAAGCGGACGTCATCCGCGCGAAGGGCAGTATGGCCAGTTTGCGCGCTGCGGTGGTCAATTGGCGGGACGCGGTGAGTCGCATTGGTTTAACACATGAGTCCCGCGCTGATCGTCTTCATGCGCCCAATGCCCGTGGCGGATGCTCCACTGCCAATACACGCATGATGTCGTCGTTCACACTGCGATGAGCCTCTTCAGTCATCGCCGGGCCGAGTCGCGTCTCGTAAGCGATGCGCGCAGGTCGATGAAACACCAGTACACGGTCGCCGATTTCCGTGGCTTCGTTTATCTGGTGTGTAATGAATATGGCGGTCTTGTTGCTCTGCCGCACCAGACGGACGAATTCGGTACGCAGGTCCCGTGCAGTAATCTCGTCGAGAGATGAAAAGGGCTCGTCGCACAACAGGATTTCCGGATCGACCGCAAACGCCCGGGCGATCGATACCCGCTGACGCATGCCGCCCGACAACGCGTGCGGATAGTCATTCTCGTGGCCCGAGAGGCCGAGCCGCTTGAGCCACGCCCGCGCGATGTCCTCAGCATGCTCCGGATCGGTGTCGAGGATCTGCAAGCCCAGCCGCACGTTGTCGAATGCAGTGCGCCACGGCATCAAGCGGTCGTTCTGGAACACGATGCCGATCTTGCCGCGGAAGAAGTCGAATTCCCGGAACGGATCGCGTCCGATCACTTTCACCTCGCCGGAACTTGCCTCTATCAGTCCGGCCACAATGTTGAACATGGTGGACTTGCCACAGCCGGTTTTGCCAAGGACAGCGACGATCTCGCCTTTGGCGATTTCGAAAGACAGTCTGTCGACAGCTACAAAATCGCCGCGTCCGTCCGGACGCTTGAACGTCTTGCTAACGTCCTTGAAGCGAATGACCGGATCGACGTCCGACATGAGCTACATGGCCCGTTCGGACACCGCGCGATAGCGCAAGGCCCAGTTCTCGATTGCCGTGATCGTCTGCTGCACCACTAGCACGAACAGCACGAGCTGTAGAGTCCAGGCCATGGCGCCGGCCATATCGAACAATTGCTGTTGCCGCAACAGCTCATAGCCAACGCCGCCGGTGGCACCGACCAGTTCTGCAACCACCACAACGCGGGCGGCATTGCCGAGATTAACTTTCCAAGCCGTGAGAATGCCGGGCACGATAGTCGGTACAATCAGAAACCGGAACAGCGTCCAGCGGGAAGGTCGGAACACCATGGTCATCTCGAACAGGTCTTTCGACATCGAGCGGAAGGCGTCAAGAATCTGAAAAGTGAATGCAGGCAGCGTCGTCATCACCATGATGAACAGGACACGGAATTCGATGCCGTGGAACCAGATGATGGCGAACACCACCCACGACAGCGCCGGAATGCCCTGGAAGAAAGTCAACACTGGCGCGATGAAATTCTCGGCGGTTCTCGAATGGCCGATGATCATTGCCAGAATGCCGCCGAGAATGAAGGCGCCGAACAACCCGCCGAAAATTCGGCCGGCGGTAAGCAGCACGTCGATCAAAAGGGATCCAGTCGTCAGTATCTCGATGGTGCGCGAAATGATCTCCGGGATCGACGGGAATAGATAGTGCGGAAACACCATGGACAGGATCTGCCAACCCGCCGCGAGCGCGATCATGCCGGCGGCGGCCTGTAGAAGGCGCATAGTGCGCGAATTGGTCATTTCATCGACTTGACGTAGATGGTGTCCGTCGACGGCGGCGACTTGAAATAGCCAACATCGACGCCGGCTTTGTAGACCGCGTCGATCTGTTTGGCGACCTCCCCGGCGGGCACCACGTTCATGCCGAGCCTGTCGTTGGCCTTGATCAAAGAGACCAGCGCGGCGCGGTCCTGCGGCGTCGATTTTGGTGTGATCAGGGCGGCCGCTTCTTCCGGATGTTTGGTGATGAAATCGGCTGCCTCTTTGTAGGTCGCGTAGAGCCTGGGAATGATAGCCTGATTCTGCTCGATCCAGTCGCTGTGCGCGGCGACGCCGAGATAGGGGATGCGCTCGCCTCCGGCGAAGGTCGTCCAGGTCTTGTTTATCTGGGTATCGAGCGTTTGGATCGAGGGCTTCTTCGTCTTCAGTAGCGTATAAGCCGGTTCCCAGAGCTGGATGGCGTCAGCGCGATCAGCCAACGCGTAGCCGACGAGACCCGGTGGTGCGGTGTTGACGACCTGTACCTTCGATCGGTCCATCCCGAGCTTTTTGGCAAAGAATTCGAACATCACGAAATTCGTGGTCGAACTGGCGGCAGCGAGCTGTTTGCCCTCGAGGTCTTTGACCGACTTGATCTCGGGACGCGAGGTGACGACGGTTCCCCAGAAATCGAACAGGTTGAACAGATACTTCACCTTGACACCGCGGGCATCGGCGAGACCGACCGTGAGCACGGCGGCGCTGCCGCCAACCTTGAACTCACCCGAGTTGAACTGCGTGGTGTAGGCGTCCGGCGGACGCTCGACGAACTCGATATCCAATCCATGCGCGGTGTCGAGCTTCTGCGTCTTGATCACCGGTGGCATGAAGGCGCCAAGGGATGGAAAGCCGAAAACCACGATGGTGATTTTCGCCGGCTCCTGCGCGGCGGCAGGGGCAAATAATACGAACGCTGTGAGCGCAAGCGCGGCAATAGTGCCCGCCGCCGATCGCAAAATCGTTGACATCCTGTTGCTCCTCCAAGTCGCTGTTCGCAGTGGGGGCGTTGGCCACATTCTTTTTGTCATTGAATTCTGAATAGCCTTGCCGCCAGTCCACCATTGATGGAATCGTTTTGTATTTTGGACAAACCTGCCTCGCAGACAATTTTCATCGGTTCGGTGTCGCCGATCGGAAACGGCATGTCGGACCCCATCATCAGGTGATCCGTGCCCATGATCTCAACCACGAATTTTAGCACGCGTGCATCGTGCAGGATGGTGTCGGTATAGATCTGCGCCAGGCTCTCGACCGGGTCGCCGATGCCGGGTGTGATTTGTGCATTGCGCTTAAGGCGGCCGATCACGAATGGCAAGGCGGCGGCACCCATTGGCGCAAAAATCCTGGCATTTTTGTACTTCGCGACATGCCCCGCGCAGATCAGCCGCGCCACCGCCACCGCGGCATCGGTGATGCGGCCCAATCCGTTGGCGAGGCCGAAATCGTTCACCCGTACGTCGCCAGCATCGAAGCTTGGGTGAATGTGGATGATCGCGCCAGTCTCGTCCGCCGCCTGCCAGAACGGATCGAGGTCGGCGTCGTCGAGTCTGCTGCCGACGCCGCGCGGCAGCGTCCCGATCATGGCACCGGGAAATCCTGCGGCCATCGCCGCCATCAGCACGCTGGCTGCGCGCGCACCCTCGCCAAGCGGCACGGTCGCGAGTGGCACGAAATGCGGCTCCGACTTGGCCGCAGAAAACAAACAATCATTAGCGAGCCGGCTCCACGCCTCGGCTTCGGCGCCAGGCAACTCATAGCCGAACATGTCGACCCAACCGCCGACGACTTGGCGGTCGATGCCTTGCTTGGACATCCAGACCAGCCGCGCCGATATGTCGGATAGCGCTTTCGACACGGGGCGCGTCGGTTTGCCGCCGGCAAATGCAAAGGCAAGGCTTCCCCCATCTTCGATCTGGTGAACGTTCGGAAATCGCACCGCATCGTTGCGGATCGCGGCCAGAAGGTCCGGCGGCACCAGATGGGCGTGGCAATCGACGATCATTCAGTTTCCCATGCGGGCGCGAGCCCCGGCTATCAGATCGCCGAGTTTCGACGCGTTTAGCGGCAACGTGTTGATGGAAATACCGAGCGGCCTGATCGCGTCGTTGACCGCATTCGCGATGGCTGCCGGCGCCCCGAGATAACCGGATTCGCCAGAGCCCTTCTGACCAAGCACGGTGTGCGGGGAGGGTGTTTCGTGATGGATGATCTCAACCGCCGGCACCTCGTGCGAGGAGGGCAGCAGATAATCCATGAAGGTCTGGGCGATGAGTTGCCCTTCCTCATTGTAAGCAAACTCCTCGTACAGCGCGGCACCGATTCCATGCGCGACGCCGCCCATCGTCATGCCGCGCACGATTTTTGGATTGATCACTGTGCCGCAGTCATGGCCGAGCCGGTAACGTAAAATTCTCGGCGTTCCGAGGTCGGGATCGATTGAGAGTAGAAGCAAATGAAATTCGAACGAGAAGCAGGGATACATCTGCACGCGCCCATCCGCCGTCGGCAGCGTCCCGCCGGTCGGCACCTGATACACGTGAGCGACCGCCAGACCCGGCTCCAAGCCATCCGGCAACCGGTGGAAATTGCGGTGGGCTATAGCGACGAGCTCTTCCCAGGTGCGCCGCTTATCAGGCGCCGCGCGGTCGTAGACGTTGCCCTGTTCATAGATTGCGCGCTCAGCCGGGATGCCGAGGTCGTGCGCGCCTATGGCCATCAGTTTGGCCTTGAGCTTGTGGGCCGCGTGAAAAGCAGCGCCGCCGAGCATTATCGCCATGCGGCTGCCGACTGGACTGTTGCTTGGCAGCGAATTGAGTGAATGCGCGCGCACAACACGAATGCCGTCCGGGTCGCGCCCGATAACTTCCGCGATCACAGTTGCAATCAGCGTCTCATGGCCTTGCCCGGCCGAGGAGGTGTGCATGGTCGCGGTGATCGCGGAAGTGAGATCGACATCAATGCGGCACGAATCCATCCAGGTTGTGGTGGCGTTTTTGGGGTTTAGCAAGGGCTCGAACGAGGCGTTGCCGCCGCTCGGCTCCAGGCAGGCGGCGACGCCGATGCCGGCGAGCTTGCCCTCAGCGCGCAGCCGATCACGCTCGGCTTTCATCTCGTTGTAGATAGTGTGATCCACCACCTTATCGACGACCCGGTGATAGTCGCCGCTGTCATATGTGGTTCCACTCGGAATCGTGTAGGGAAATTCCTCATGCTGGATCATGTTGCGCCGCCGCACCTCCAGCGGATCGAGGCCGAGCGCATTTGCGACCTCGTCCATTATTCTTTCGATTGCCAGATTGGTCGGCGCTTGGCCGAAGCCACGCACCGCATCCTGCGGAGTTTTGTTGGTAACTGCGGCTATCGCACGATACTGAACGCTCTTGATTTTATACGGCCCCACGATGGCGCCGATCGGCTTTCCGAGTTGGAAAGGTGAACGCCCGGCGTAGGCGCCGATATTCTCCAGCGCACGCATTTTCATCGAACGAATGAGACTACTGTCGTCGAACGCGACCTCTATATCAAATAGCCGCTCTGGTCCGTGCGCGTCTCCACCGCGCATGTTCTCGAGCCGGTCCTCCACCAGTCGCACAGGAAATCCGAGCCGGCGCGCGAGATAGGCAACCAGAACCGAATGCTTGATGCCGCGTTTAACGCCGTAGCTTCCACCGACGTCGACGTCGTAGTGCACGCGTACTGCCGAGGCCGGCAGGCGCAATGCCATGGCGATCTGGTCAGGATATTTCGGCATCTGGATCGAGGCATAGACGTCAAGCACATCGCGCCAGGGGTCCCAGTTCGCGACCACACCGAAAGTTTCGATCGGCACCGTCGATGAACGTGCCCATTTTACTCGGACTGAGAGATGACGCGGACTTGCGGCAAAATCGTTCTCGACCTGACCCCAGACGAAGGTCCTGTCGAGCAGGACGTTGGAACCGTGCGCTGCATGCACCAGCACGGCGCCCGGTTTGATCGCTTGTTCGGCGTCGAGTACGAAGGGCAGGGGCTCGTATCGGACATCGATCTCATCGACAGCGTCTTCGGCTAGCGCCCGCGTGTCGGCCACCACGGCAGCAACCCATTCGCCAGAATAGCGGGCGATGTCGACTGCCAGCGGGCGGCGGAGCACATTTGGCGTGTCGAGCCCGGTCATCAGCGGCAGCGTGGCACCGGCGAGTTCACTTCCGTCCAGCACATAATGAACACCGGGCATGGCGAGGGCGGCGCGCTTGTCGATCGATATAATGCGCGCAGCGGCGTGGGGGCAGGTCAACAATGCGACATGTTTGGTATTGGGCAGATCGATGTCCGCGACGAATCGGCCCTTGCCTGCGACGAAGCGGCGGTCCTCGCGCACGCGCCGGTCGGCCGACACAAACCGATGTTGGTTAGCACTCACCTTCGAAGCTCCGAGGGACGGTTACGCCCGCGGATGCGATTCGCAGCCAGCGCTATTGCCTCTACAATCTGAGCATAGCCAGTGCAGCGACAGAGATTGCCCGAAATCGCATCGACGATGTCGTCTCTCGTCGGGTCCGGATTGTCACCAAGTAGCGCGTGCGCCGTGAGGATCATGGCCGGAGTGCAGTAACCGCACTGCAAACCGTGTGTTTCACAGAAGGCATCCTGCAACGGCGACAATTCGCCGGGGCCAGGCGTGATGCCTTCGATCGTCGTAATTGGCGTTCCTTCGGCTTGCGGTGCAAACATCAGGCACGCGCGCACGGCGACTCCGTCAAACAGGACGGTACAGGCGCCGCAAACGCCGTGCTCGCAACCGACGTGCGCGCCCTTAAGACCGAGATGTTCGCGCAGGCAATCGAGCAGCGTCGTGCGTGGTTCAACCTCGAGCGTGTGTTCAGTACCATTGACGGTGAGATCAATTCGCATGCGGTTTCTTTCCGATAGCGTGCGAGCGTGCATCAGCAACCGCGCGAGTGGCGAGACTGACGGCAACCCTGCGACGGTATTCAGCCGAGGCATGTAGGTCGGACGAGGGCGTGACATCGGCTAAGGCTTCGAGGACCGCACGTTTAACAGCGACTGTGTCGAGTGTGCTGCCTTTCAATTGCTCCTCGGCGCTCGCCAGCCGAATGGGAAAGTCTGTCGCGGCTCCAATGCCGATGACGATACGGTTACATTTGCCGTCGTCACTGAGTTCGACCTGCGCTGCGGCCGCCACAAAGGCAAAGTCGCTTCGTCGCGTATTCGCTTCACAGAAGCTGACGCCAACTTTTCCAAGCCATTTGGGAAACTGCACGGAGGTTAGCACTGCGTCGCTGGGCAAGCTGGTGGTCATTGGTCCGATGTAGAAGTCATGCGCGGCTATCTTTTCGGTTCGGCCTCCGACGCGATAAGTCAAGATTGCGTCTAAAGTGACGGCGATCAGCGGCAGTTCCGCCGCCGGATCAGCGTTGGCAAGTGAACCGCCTATCGTGCCACGCGCGCGCGTAGCGGCGTGTCCGACAAAAAAAATTGCGCGGGCGAGCAGTGGGAGGTTGGCTGCAATCAGCGCATCACGTTCGACCAGACATTGCCGGGTGGTTGCGCCGATTGAGATCACGTCGCCGTCCGACTCGATATAGGAAAGTTCAGCGATGCGATTGATATCAATAAGTCGAGTGGGCCGCGCCAACCGCATCACCATCATAGGGACCAGCGTTTGACCGCCCGCAATAACGCGTGCGTTCCCATCGGATGCCAGCATCGCACAGGCTTCGTCGACGTTAGCTACGCGGGAATATTCAAATGGCGCCGCTTTCATGGCCTTTGGAGCATTCGACCGGAATATGACATGGTTAGAGTTTCTATAGTGTGATTTCAATCGCCAAAAGCTCGGCGGCGTCGATTGGAAGAAATATTGCACCCACATCTATCACGTTTGCTGTGCCGCCCTTCGTCTATGTAATTTCTCCCTAATTAATGCCGACGAAATTTGCTCTAGTTGCTCGCCTTGATTGCAGCGTCCTTGATGACTCTCGCCCATTGCGGCGTTTCCGTTTTGATGGCGGCCGCAAACTCCGCGGGCGAATTGCCGATCACCTCCATGCCGATGTCGCCCAACTTTTTGCGCACGTCCGGCATGGCAAGGACTTTCATCGTATCCTGGTGAACTTTATCGATTATCGCAGGGGATGTTCCGGCCGGCGCCATCAGACCGATCGAGAGAATCGACACAAATCCCGGGAAACCAGCCTCGATCATCGTCGGCAGATTGGGCGACGCCCCAAATCGCTCGGCCGAAGTGACAGCTAGCGCACGCACCTTGCCTTCCTGCACCAGCGGAATCAAAGGTGAGATGGCACCAAAGTACATGGTGAGGCGTCCTCCCAATAGGTCCGTGATAACTGGCGCGGCTCCGCGATAAGGCACGTGCTGGATGTCAATGTTCGCCATCGCCTTGAACAGTTCGCCGGCCAGGTGCTGCGTTGTTCCGACGCCGGCGGAGGCAAAGGTTAGCTTTTCGCCGGTATGCGAGCGCGCATAGGCGACTAACTCCTGAACATTCTTGGCGGGCACGTCATTTGGGACGACGAGAATATTGGGCGAGTAAACAACCTGGGAAATAGGCATCAGGTCCTTGGCGGGGTCGTATGTCATTTTATTGTAGAGACTTGGATTAACGGCAAGCTGGGCATTCGTCGCCACCAAAAGGGTGTAGCCGTCGGACGTCGCCTTGGCGACGCGATCACCTGCGATGTTGCCGCCGGCGCCGGAAATATTTTCCACGACCACCGGTTGGCCCCAGATTTCGGCCAGTTTGTCGCTCATGATCCGTGCGATTATGTCCACCGGCCCTGCCGGTGGATAACCAACGATCATTTTGACCGCGCGATCTGGGTAGCCTGCAACAACATCGCCCCCTGTTAAGAATATTGGCAATACGACAATCAGTGCGGCTGCTGTTTTGATTTTGATTTTCATGGCACCACCCATTTGTTTGCAGGATTATATTAGTATTTACTCCCATAAGGCGTCGATGACGTGAATGGTCTGTAGTGCGGGCAACACTCGCGCGGGAGCACGAGGGTGACACATGCAATGGGCTAGTTGGTCGTCACATCTGCTTCTTGCAGCGAGCGGCCTGGTCGCTTTAGTGACTTTCGTGCCGGCACAAACGACGTCTCCTAATTCCGCACCGTCTATTCCAAAAGGAAAAGAAACAGACGTCAAATTCTACTCGCCGAGTGGCGACAAACCCGTGGTTGGAGGCCACGCATTCGAGCAGATGCCGAAGGCTGGCTTGATACTGTGGTTAGCCGGCAACCAGTTCTTCGCCATGGACGACGTTATAGGCGCGTACCAGAAGCAGCATCCAGGCACTGGCGTCGGTCTGATCACGCTGCCACCCGGCCTGCTACTGCAGGCAATTAAGACCGGTGGCTGGACCTATGCCGATAAGAACTATTGGGGCCTGCCGGACATCTATGCCTCGGTCAACCTCGGGCATCTCAAGCAGCTCAAGGCCTCTGGGATGATGGATAGCTATAAGATCTACATGCACAACGAACTGCAGATCATGGTGGCGAAGGGTAACCCGAAAAAGATTACCGGGGTGCAGGATCTCGCGCGCGCCGACGTGCGTACTTCGATGCCCAATCCGGTTAATGAAGGCATTATGCAGTTCTACATCCGGAAGGTGCTCGAACGGTACGGCATTTGGCAGACCATCTCTGGCGGGAAGGAATGCGTGCATTGCCAGGTGACGCCAAACAGCTGGTTCACCGCCGTACATCACCGCGAAACGCTCGACCGCATTCTGGCGAACCAGTCGGACGCTGGCATGGTGTGGAAGACCGAGGTGCTGGCGGCAGAGCGTGGCGGCGCCAAGATCGATGCAGTGGCGCTGTCTGATGAGGACAGTCTGCGCAAGGAAGTGTCCTATGTGATCGGCATGTTGAAGGCCGCACCGCACGCCGCAGCCGCGCAGGCGTTTCTGGAATTCCTGAGTTCGCCAGAAGGCCAGGAGACTTACGCCAAATATGGCTTCGTCAATGCCAGCGCGGACGAACTGAAACCAAAGCCAATCGAATAACCCGGGTCCTATCGCATGTCCGCTTCTGGCCATAGCGGACATCACAGGGCACCGCACATGTCCGCTTTTGACCCGAAGTGGACATGTCTTACGCCCCCCTTTCTCCGTACACGTCGGAGTTGTTACGGCCGTCCGATCCTCGGGGGCGACAATTAGGCGGCGCGACTTTATTACTCTGCTGAGCGGTGCGGCGACTTGGCCCTTCGTAGCGTGGGCGCAGCACTCCGCGATACCTGTGGTCGGATTTGTTAACAGTAGTTCAGCGCAAGCCCAGGTGGCGGCAGACATGAGTTTGTGCATGCATATGTCTACTTGTGACCCAAAGCGGACTTTGGCCCCAATGCGCTAAAGGTCCCGAGTGGCTCATAAAATAAGTCTAAAGCAATTATATCCATTCCTCCGCGCTCACGCCGGCGAGCGCCTGCACGCGAGCTTCGTCTGCGGCGAGTTCTCGTGCAGATCCTGAATAGACGATGGCGCCATCATCGAGCACGTAAGCATGATCCGCAATTTCCAGGCTCATGCGTGCATTCTGCTCGACCAGCAAAACCGATATACCCTCGTTTCGCATCTGTGCCACGATGCGGAACACCTCGCGCACTATTAGCGGGGCAAGTCCCTGCGATGGCTCATCGAGAATGAGCAGCTTTGGATTGAGCAGCAGCGCTCGGCCAATCGATAACATCTCTTGCTCACCGCCAGAAAGCTGGCGGCCGCGATTGAGTTTGCGTTCGGCAAGGCGGGGGAAAAGCTGGTAGATCCGCTCAATTGTCCATGGGCCGTCCCGTTCAAGCGGGATCTTTAAGTTTTCGTCAACGCTGAGATTGGCAAAAATCCGTCGGCCCTCGGGCACATATCCGACGCCTTGAGCGGCAATGCGATAGGTCGGCCAATGAGCGGTTTGGTTCCCGAAAATCGTAATGCGCCCTTCGCGAGGCGGTGTCAGTCCCATTAAGCTGCGCAAAGTGGTAGTTTTGCCGGCGCCGTTGCGGCCAAGTAGCGCAGTAATCTCCCCCTCGGGCACTTCCAGGCTGACATCGTGTAGAATGTGACTCTTGCCGTAAAAAGTGTGCAGCCCTTCGGCGGTAAGCGCGGCGCTCATGCGGCTTTGCCCAGATATGCGGCTTGAACGGCCTCGTTATTGGCAATCTCTTGCGAGGTCCCCTCGGCCAACACGCTGCCCTGATCAAGGACGGTAATTCGGTCTGCAAGATGGAAGACAACGCGCATATCGTGCTCGATCAACACGATGGTGAGCTTGCTGTCGCGGTGAAGACGACGAATCAGTTGCGTAATCTCATAAGTTTCTTGATCTCCCATACCAGCAGTCGGCTCGTCGAGCAGCAAAAGATGCGGTCTGAGCGTCAGCGCCATGGCGATTTCCGCCAACCGCTGATCGCCGTGAGCAAGCTCGCCGACCAGACGATTGAGCTTCGATTGCAGGCCAGTTAATTTAAGAATTTCCTCCACTCTCGTTTCGACGCCTGACTTCTCGGATTCGCTAATCCACGGTCGTAGGCAATAGCCGCCCGCTACCTCGGCGCCAATGCGCACGTTCTCAAATACAGTAAGCTCGGGAAATATTTCCGTGATCTGGAAAGTCCGTGCCATACCTAGCCCGACGCGCTTGTGCGCTGCCAATTGAGTAATGTCGCGACCGTCAAATTCGATCGCGCCCGAACTCGGCGGGAAGAAGCCGCTTATTAAGTTGAAAAACGTGGTCTTGCCCGCTCCATTCGGACCGATAATGGCGCGCAATTCGCCCTTTGGAACGCTAAGAGACACGTCACGCACGGCAATCAGACTACCGAAGCGTTTTGTGGCGTTTTTGACTTCCAACACCGTCATGTGCGTCCTTTATGCCGTGATCTTGCTGCGAACAAAGCCTAACAAACCGCGAGGGAAGAACAGCACGACCAAGACGAACAACAATCCCACGAATGACATCCAGTTGATGGTAACGCTCGACAGGTAATCTTGGAGAACAACGAACACGACAGCGCCGAGCAGCGGGCCCCAGAAGCTGCGCATGCCGCCCATCACGGCCATCATTACGAAATCGCCGGACTGGCTATAGTGCAGGCCTTTCGGATCGGCAAAATTGTTGACGAGCGCGTAAAGCGCACCGGCAAGGCCCATGAAAAAGCACGATAGCGTAAATGCGATCCAGATGTGACGCTCGACTGGAATGCCCAAGAAACGCGCCCGCCGCTCATTCTCGCGGATCGCGATCATTGCGCGGCCGAATGGGGAGCGCAAAATGATTCCCATGGCACTGACAGCAAGCGCGAAGCAAAACAGAACGAAATAATAGAAATAATTTGTGTTCGACAGGATATCAATCTGGAACAAACCAAAATCGAGCGGTTGGCGAGAGAAGCCGCGTAACCCATCATCGCCACCGGTGAGCGAGCTCCACTGAAACGCGATATAGTAAAATACTTGGCCGAATGCGATCGTTACCATCGCGAAATAGACGCCGCGCCTTCGTACAATCAGCGCACCTAAAAGAGCGCCGGCAACCCCACCGAGTAACATGCCCAAAACAAGTGATACTGGCGTACTGGTTGTTAGAAATTTTAGTGCGAGCCCAGTGCCATAGGCGCCGAGGCCGAAATAAGCGGCATGACCAAACGACAGCACACCGGTGAATCCGAGAAGGAAGTTCACCGACATGGCCGCCAGCCCAAGCACGAGAACCCGCGTAGCAAGCGCCGTATAGCCGCCGAGGGGCGCCATCCAATAAGGCGCCAGCAATAGCGCAAGCCAGATGACTGCGAGCACAACGAGCTTGCGCGTTTGCTCGCCGCTCATGTCATCATGCCTTCTTCACCGAGCAAACCACGCGGCCGCACAAGCAAGACCACTGCCATCAGCACGTACATGATCGCTTCACTCGCGGCAGGAAAAAACATTGCCGTCAACCCGGACGCGACGCCGATCAACAAGCCGCCGAGCAATGTGCCGGTGAGGCTGCCCACACCACCGACGATGATGGCGATGAAGCTCGGCATCAGCAGTCCCGTCCCCATGGTCGGCTCCAGACCTAGTTGCCCCGCAGCCAGCACACCGCTTAAGCCAGCCAGGAAGATGCCAACCGCAAAATTGAGCGAGCGCAGCATGCGCACATTGATGCCCAACGCCGCTACTGTTTCCAGATCCAGCGTGCCCGCGCGGATGCGCATTCCAAGTCGTGTGAAGCGCAACAGAACGAATAGCAACCCTACCGCCAGCACCACGGCCAAGACCATAAACAGACGGTAGCCGGTGATGAAAAAGAAATCGGAACTGATCGGCTG
>Ga0182036_10000297_pt1 | contig 22256 bp, 19 predicted proteins | sample sta12Cox44000080_FD_125966 | JGI IMG/M metagenome (GOLD analysis project Ga0182036, IMG submission 125966) | Lab enrichment of tropical soil microbial communities from Luquillo Experimental Forest, Puerto Rico - statoxic.12C.oxic.44.000.080 | ecosystem: Environmental > Terrestrial > Soil >...
TAGGTGCATCGCTCCTTCTTGGAATCATTAACGCATTTGTGCGGCCAATTTTGCTGTTCCTAAGCATTCCATTGATTCTAGTGACACTTGGACTGTTCATTCTCATCATCAATGCGCTGATGCTGAAATTCGTGAGCGAAATTGTGCCCTGTTTTAGAGTGCAAAGTTTTTGGAGCGCGGTTTTTGGCGCAATCATCATCTCACTTGTGAGCTGGCTGCTGAGCGCGTTTTTCCGCGGCAGCGACGGACGCGTCCACATCCTGACTCATCATACTCAGATCAAACAGGTTCGCGGTCGCGTGATCGAACCGGGCGAGTGAAATCGCACGGGATGTTTGGGAGCAAGTTCAAGCCGGAAGCCCGGGTTTTTGTAAAGATTTGCGGAATCACAAATGAGCCGGACGCGCTCGTCGCGATCGAAGCCGGTGCCGATGCGCTCGGATTTAATCTTGTTCGCCAAAGTAAACGTTACATCGACATCGACGCGGCCGAGGCGTGGATTAGCAACTTGCCGCGCGAAATCTGCAAGGTCGTGGTCACGGCGAATCCAATTTTCGAGGACGCGCTCTGGCTTGCTAAGCTTCCGTTTGTCGATGCACTTCAATTGCACGGTAGCGAGTCGCCGGAATTTTGTCGCGGCTTGGCTGCGGCCGGGCTTGCGTTCGGCAAAGCGCTACCGGTCGCGGACGCGAACTCACTAAAGGACGTTCCCGATTTCTCGACCGACACCTTAATTTTGGACACAGCTTCGGGTCGCGAATTTGGAGGAACGGGCAAGACGTTTCCGTGGAGACTCGCCCGGGAGTTTGCGCAAAAGAATCCAAACTTTAAGGTGATTCTCGCCGGTGGCTTGAACCCCGAAAATGTAGCCAGCGCGATCGAGCAATCCCGACTCTTCGGAGTCGACGTGACGACTGGCGTTGAGGCTTCGCCGGGTCGAAAAGATGCGCGTCTGGTGAAGGCGTTCGTCAAGGCGGTCTGGGAGGTTTGCGGCGTGGCTCGCTAAGGCGTTTTGCCGCCCCGACGTGCGTGTAGTGGGAAACGTTATAGGCTGGTCTGCTTCCTGCTTTTATCGATCAACAAAGGCAATTAATTATATCACCCTGTCCGTGAAGCCGGAAATCGGCAACAAGGTCAACGATTTCCACTTCGTCTTCAACGGTGCCGATGTAACCGGTCCGATCATCAACAGGCGTTCGCTCCATTCGAATGTACTGATTAAAAGTGGCGACACGCTCGCGCTTGGCGGCTTAATTTTGGACCAGGTTTCGAAGTCTCGCACCATGGTGTCAGTACTTGGCGATATTCCGGTCCTTGGCTACGCGTTCCAAAGCCACGCCAACGAGCGACACAACGCAATCTCCTAATCTTTGTTACGCGAAGCGGCGGCTCGCCGCCAGCACCGGAGGACCTTCGAATGTCGGGTTGAGAGGGGGCGCGGCGCCAAAACGGTCCCGGCCTCTTTGAGCTTTACGGCTCGAGATAATTCTTTAATCGATCGCGCAATTCTGTTCGTGCACGAAAGAGCAAACTCTTGACCGCCGGTACCGAAAGATCTAGAACGTCGGCGATCTCGTCATAGCTGAGTTCTTCATAACGTCTTAACACCAGCGCCATCCGTTGCGTTTCCGGCAGTAGCCCAATCGCCTTTTCGATCGCCTGTTGCAGTTCATTCTGAAGCAGCGTCGCGTCAGGCGCGCTAGTTCGCTCGTCCTTCAAAGGAATTTCATCCGCTTCCGGTTCGATTTGGACGGGCAAATGCGGATGACGTTTGGCTCGCCGCATTTCGTTGAAGACCAGGTTCCGCGTGATTTTGAGCAACCAGGTGGTGAATTTCGCCCGCGCAACGTAGCGGCCTGAGCTTTTCCAAACACGGATGAAAACTTGCTGCGCGATGTCTTCGACTTCTGCGTTGCTGCCAAGCATGCGCGCAACTGTGCCGGCGACGAGCTCCTGGTGACGCTCGATCAATTGCTCGAACGCGGTCGTGTCGCCGCTTGCGACCGATCGCATCAAGCGGACGTCCTCAGCGTCGTCCTCGAATCGTGCCACTGGTCTTGGATCGGCCATTGCTAAAGAGACGTTGTTGGATGGGCGCGGATTCGAACGTTATCGTCGTCGGTGCTGCCGCTTTCGGGGCTAACAGACAGACGTGCTGCGGCTCTTTTTGTTGCAACTCACGAGGCGTCTGTGCATTGTAGGTTATCAATTTCCGCACCGGCTCGGATGAATTACACGCTAATCCCACAAGAGGTTAGACCGATCGCTGAGAAAATCGAGGCGGGCACTCGAATCTCGGAAAATGACGCGCTGACGCTGTATCGATCAAACGATTTGAACGCGCTTGGCATGTTGGCCAACGTCGTGCGCGAGCGTAAAAACGGCAACTTTGCCACTTACATTCACAATCGTTACATCAACTATTCGAATATTTGCGTTTTGTCGTGTCAATTCTGCGCCTTTGCCGCAAAAAAGCGGGACGCACATGCGTTTGAGCACGCCGCCGGCGAAATCATTCAGGCAGTCGCGAACGCATTGCCGCTCGGGATCACGGAAGTCCACATGGTCGGCGGGTTGCATCCAACATTAAAAAAAGAATGGTATCTCGATCTGTTGCGCAGATTGCGTGCTCTCGATCCAAATCTTCACGTCAAAGCGTTTACAGCGATCGAAGTTCGGCATTTCGCGCAGCGAATCTTCAAGGTGTCGATCTCTGAGATGCTCGAAATTTTGCGGGAACATGGATTAGGCTCGATCACGGGTGGCGGCGCAGAGATTTTTGATGCCAACGTGCGGGACAAGATTTGCCGCGGCAAAGAGACAGCCGAGGAATGGCTGAACGTTCATCGGATCTGGCATCGGATGGGAGGTCGCAGCACTTGCACGATGCTTTACGGACACATCGAAACGCTTAAGCAACGTGTGGACCATTTGCGGCAACTTCGAGAACTGCAGGATGAAACGCGCGGATTCAGCGGGTTCGTTCCGTTTGCGTTCGAGCCGCAGACAACAGCGCTCGCTCACATCAAACGCGCTTCGGCGATTGAGCAACTTCGCAATCTCGCGGTTAGTCGTATTTATCTCGATAACATCGACCATTTGACCGCGTATTGGGTTAGTCTCGGTTTGCCGCTCGCTCAACTCTCTCTCAGTTATGGGGTGGACGATTTGCACGGCACGATCATGGAAGAGAAAATTTTCCACATGGCCGGTGCAACCACGCCGCAGCAGCAAAGCATCGCTGGCCTAGAGCACGCCATCCGCGAAGCCGGCCGGGTTCCCGCGCAGCGCGACAGTTATTACCGGCATCTCAATCGCACGCATAATAGATCGACCTCCTCTGAGCCGAGCGCGGAAGTGCAATTGGCTTGCGCCTAAGCAATTCTCTCTCTTCCACTTAGCCTTATTCTGATTTTGGCAAAGATGAAGATTAAGAGGAAGTTTCTTTGTGAAATCGCTGCGAATTGGCTGCGTCAAATATCTTAACGCGCGGCCGTTGATTCACGGATGGGACGGTGATGTCGTTCTAGATCATCCATCGGCGCTTTGCGCCCAACTTGCCCGAGGCGAGCTCGATCTTGCACTCGTTTCCAGTTTCGAATTCCTGCGCAACCCGATCTACCGAATCGTTGACGACATTTCGATTTCATCCGATGGACCTGTTTACAGCGTTGTTGTCGCGCATAGCGGAGAGATTTCAGACGTAAAGGAGATCGAGCTCGATCCGGCGGCCGAAACGTCCGGCAATCTGCTGCGCTGTCTGCTAAGCGAGTTGAAATTGCATCCGCAGTTCGTCGCAAGATCGACTTGGTCAACAGAAACGGCGCGCTTGTTGATCGGCGATCAAGCGATTCGATTTCGACAGGAACACGCAAACGGATTTCAATTTTTCGATCTCGGCCAAAATTGGAAGAAAGTTGTCGGTCTTCCGTTCGTTTACGCGCTCTGGCTAGTGCGGCCGGAAGTTGTCCATCCAAAATCGGTCGCCGATCGTTTGCGCGTGCTGCGCGCTAAAAATCTCGCGAATATCGACAAGTTGATTGCCGGTGAAAAGGAATTCGATCCAGCTTTCTGCGGCCGCTATTATTGCGAGCATCTCCAGTTCAATCTTGGGAAGCACGAAAAGAAAGGCCTGCGCGCCTTTCACGACTTATGTCAAAAACACGAGCTGCTGCCAAAACGCGAACTCGCCTTCAACGTCGTGTAGTAAAGGAAATTCGCATCGGTATTTCAGGTTGGCGTTACGCCGGCTGGCGGGGAAAATTTTATCCGAAAGGTCTCCCGCAATATCGCGAGCTCGAGTTTTGCAGCGCGACTTTCAACTCCGTTGAGATCAACGGGTCGTTCTATTCTCTACAACTTCCCTCGAGTTATCAGCGCTGGTACCACACCACACCACGCGATTTCGTTTTTGCGGTCAAGGGCGGACGATTCATCACCCACATGAAAAAGTTGCGCGATGTCGAAATACCACTTGCGAATTTCTTCGCGTCAGGCGTGCTGGCATTACGTGAAAAGCTCGGTCCGATCTTGTGGCAGCTCCCGCCGAATTTGAGCTTCGATGCAGACCGACTAAAGGATTTCCTCGATCTGCTTCCACGCGAAACTTGCGCGGCCGCACTAATCGCGAAGAGGCACGACGGCAAACTGAAGGCTCGAGCATTCACGAAGATCGACCTCTCGCGGACGCTTCGGTACGCAATCGAAGTTCGGCACCCGACCTTCATGGTGCCTGAATTCTTTGCGCTCTTGCAGAAACAAACGTAGCCTTCGTCTTTGCCGACACCCCCGCAAAATTTCCGTATGCCGAAGATTTAACGGCGGATTTCGTTTATATCCGATTGCACGGGGCGGCAAAACTTTACGTAAGCGGCTATAACGACCAAGCGCTCGATTGGTGGGCGGATCGAATCAAACGTTGGCGCAACGGCGAGCAACCGCGCCACGCGAAGTTAATGGCTGGCCGAAAGATCGACCGCCAGCGCCACGATGTTTTTGTTTACCTCGACAACGACGTCAGGGTGCACGCGCCCTTCGATGCGATTCGCCTGGGCGAGCGACTAGGAGTTCGCGGCTAAGGTCGGGTTTGCTTGGGCGCGTTCATGTTTGGCCCCGTCTGTCCTCCGGGCGGAACGTATTGCCCGGTGATGTCGGCGCCCCAAATCCAATCGTCCTGGCGGGTCCCGTTCACGCTGATGGTCTTTTCGTAATACTTTCGTAAGAGAATCTGGCTCGCTTCGAATTCGCTTTCTCTTCGGGCGCGCGTCAATCGCAAGAGAGTGCCTGGTTCGGTTAGCGGCTCGAATCGGTACGCACCATTGTCCAGTACCACTTTGCCGGTGAACGTCTCGATGTGTTTCTCGAGTAGCGCAGAGCTCTTTTTCTCATCGACATTGAGCCGCTTGCCTCGATCACCCGGTTGCTCCATCATCATGCGGCCAAATTGGCAACCGGCCAGAAGGAACAAACCAATACCTGGAACAATCGATTTCACAGCTCTTGTCTATTGAGTGCGCAATCGCGAGTCAACTGATATGAGCGCGCTCTCCGAGTTGTCAGAAAATGTCCGGCGGATAAAATAATCGGTGCAAAGCCGCTGGATCATCCTTCCTCCTGAACAGCTCAACCGCGCTCAGATTCCTTGGAACGAAGTCTGCGGCTGCGAATGCATAGCGCGTCTGCTCATGCGAAAGGGTTTCGCGACGGCGGACGAAGTCCAGACATTTCTGCGGCCGCGGTTGAAATCGCTAAGCGATCCTTTTCTGCTGCCGAATATGGAAATGGCGGTCACGCGAATTTTTACCGCACTCGATCGGCGTGAACGGATAGCCCTTTTTGGCGATTACGATGTTGATGGCGTCACGTCGCTTGTGTTACTAGCCGAAACACTTTGCGGCTACGGCGTGGCGCCGGATTTGTTCCTACCCCTGCGATTGGAAGAGGGCTACGGCCTGAGTCGCGAAAGCGTTGAGCGCTGCATCGACCAGTTTCACCCGCAACTTCTGATCGCGCTCGACTGCGGAACCTCATCCGCGGCGGAGATTGCCGACCTTCGCCGGCGTGGTGTGGATGTGATTGTTCTTGACCACCACGAGCCGAAGTCCGCGCTACCAGAGTGCATCGCGATCGTAAACCCAAAAATCGATCCGGTGTCGCCGTTCCATTATTTATGCAGCGCCGGAATTGTCTTCAAACTTTGCCATGCGCTCTTGAAAACTCGGCCGATCGATTTCGATCTTAAATCCAGGCTCGATTTGGTCGCGCTTGGAACGGTGGCCGACATCGTTCCGCTTCAGGGAGAGAATCGGACGCTGGTCCAACGCGGTGCGATCGAAATTGCGAGAACAAGCCGACCGGGCTTGAAAAAACTGATCGAAGTCAGCGGCGTCAAACCGCCCATTTCCACGGAAGACATCGGCTATCGTTTGGGACCAAGATTAAACGCCACCGGACGTCTGAGCACCGCCGAGAAATCGCTTCGCCTTTTGCTGACTGAGAATGAAACGAAAGCGGCGGAGCTCGCCGAATTTTTGGACAAACAAAATCGGGAACGACAGGAGGTTGAGAAAAAAATCCTTATCGCGGCCGAAGAGAAGATCGCAAAGGAGTTCGATCCGTCGCGCGACGCTGCGATTGTTGTTTACGATCGTAACTGGCACGCGGGCGTTTTGGGAATTGTTGCTTCACGCATCACGCACAAATATCATCGGCCGGCGATCGTTATTGGATTCGATGAATCCGGTGTCGGGAAAGGAAGCGGCCGCAGCATCGACGGTTTCAATCTCGTCCAGGCTTTAAGCCGCTGCGCGGACAAAATCGACAAGTACGGCGGTCACGAGATGGCGACCGGGCTGACGGTTCAGGAGAAGAATGTCGGTCTTTTTGCCGAACAATTTCGTCAAGTCGCGCGCGAGCTTTTGTCGGATGACGATTTGCAACCGCGACTCCAAATCGATCACGAAATGAATTTCTCGGAATTGAATTTCGATTTTCTCGACTGGCACGAAATGTTGAAGCCGTTCGGCAATGGGAATCCGCAGCCCATTTTCTTCGCGCGAGAGGTTGAATCGGTTATGGAGCCTCGGGTGGTCGGCGAAAAACATCTGCAATTGTGGCTCCGGCAGCGAAATTATCACCATCGCGCGATTTTTTTCGATGGCGCTGCCAATTCACTTCCGCCGCAGCCATGGGACGTCGCATTTCGGATTCGCGCGGACGAATACGAAGGCGAAGCGCGTTTGGAAATGCGGGTGGAAGCAGTGCGCGAGTCAGCGCCAATCGCATAATGGAAATCTCTCAACCGCTCGAAGAACTCGATTGGATTCCGCGCCCGAAAATTTTGGCGCTGCGTCGGCTCGGCATTGCAACCGTCGAGCATTTGCTGACGCATTTTCCCCGGCGCCACGAAGATCGACATCAGTTTCCCCAATTCCCGCGCGATGAAAGCGACAAGCCGATTTGTTTGTCCGGTGAAGTGATCAAAACATCGCTCCGGCGTTTTGGCGGCTGGAAGAAGATTTTCGAAGCGACATTGCAGGAACCAAACGCGAACGCACTCAGCCAGCCGCTCGTTTGTCGCTGGTTCAACCTGCATTACGTTCAAAAAATGATCGCTACTGGCCAGCAACTTGTCGTGTTCGGAAAGCCACGCCTCCGGGGCAAGCGACTTTGCATGGACCATCCCGAGTTCGAAGTGATCGAGGACGACCAGGATAAATCTATCCATCTTCGGCGGATCACGCCGATTTATCCAGCGACCGAAGGTCTGTCCCAACGCATGTTGCGCAGCATTATTTACCGTTTGCTGCAAGAGCTTGATACCGACCCGATCGAGCCGCTGCTGCCGAAGAATTTAAACAATGGCGACCGCAGCGAAGCGATTCGCGCGATTCATTTTCCCATGACCTGGCACTCGCTCAACGTCGCGCGCGAACACCTCGTGTTGTCGGAATTTTTTGCGATGCAAATGCTGATCGCGGCCAGGCGAACTGAATCGCACGCGCGAGTGAGCACGGCGCATAGCGGGCGAGGGGATTTGATGGAGAAGTTTTTGCGCTCGCTTCCATTTGAACTGACCAGCGCGCAAAAAAAGGTTATCGCCGAGATCCGGCGCGACATGGAATCGAAGTTTCCGATGAATCGCTTGCTCCAGGGCGACGTCGGCTCCGGGAAAACGGTGGTCGCGATCGCGGCGATCCTGCTTGCGGTCGAAGCCGGTTATCAGGCGGCCTTCATGGCCCCGACTCAAATTCTCGCTGAGCAGCATTACGCAGTTTTACGGCGCTGGTTTGGCCCGCTTGGCGTGAAGTTGGCGATCCGCACCGCGGCGCATCAGGAAGAGAGTTTTCTGCCGTTGGTTGAAGGTAACGAAGATGCGGACGTAATCATTGGCACGCACGCGTTGCTTTACGAAAAGGTTTCATTTTCAAAGCTTGGGCTCGTCGTCATAGACGAGCAGCACAAGTTCGGGGTCGCGCAGCGCGCGCGCCTAACGAGCCGCGAACCCGTGCCGGATGTGTTGGTGATGACCGCAACGCCGATTCCGCGAACAATCACGATGACAGTTTACGGTGATCTCGATGTTTCGACGTTGGATGAGATGCCGCACGGCCGTGGCAAAATCATCACGGCGGTGCGCGATTCCTCGAAACTCGGCGAGGTATTGAGCTTTTTACAAACGCAATTGGAGGCTGGGCGCCAGTTGTATATTGTTTATCCGCTGATCGAGGAAAGCGAAAAGCTGGAAGCGAAAGCTGCGGCAGCCGAATACGAATGCTGGCGCGAACGCTTGCGTCGGTATTCGTGCGAACTTTTGCATGGCCGAATTCCCAGGCCTGAAAAGCAGCAGATCATGGAACAATTTCGCCGCGGCGAGACCAAAGTCTTGATTAGCACGACCGTTATAGAAGTTGGTGTCGACATTCCAAACGCAAATGTGATGTTGATTGAGAATGCGGAACGGTTCGGCTTGGCGCAGCTTCATCAACTTCGTGGTCGCATCGGCCGGGGCGAGCACAAGTCCTATTGCATTTTGCTCACATCAGAACCCACGTCGGAAGCGGCCGAGAAACTGGCGGTGCTGGAAAAAACAAGCGACGGCTTCGAAGTGGCGGAGGCGGACTGGGAATTGCGCGGCCCGGGCGATTTGTTAGGCACGGCCCAGAGCGGTTTGCCGGCGTTGAAGATTGGCGATTTGCGAAAAGATGCTCAACTGATGAAGCGGGCGCGAATTAGTGCGATGTCGATCTTCGAAATGGATCCGCGCCTGGAATGGCCGGAGAATCAACGTTTCCGCGAGTTAATTGTCGAAAAACAGGGACGGACTTTTTCCAACGTTAGCTGATGAAGAACCTGCTAAAATTCTTTCTTTTTGTTGCGCTGATCAGCCTCGTGATCTCCGCGTTGTACGACTACCGAATGAAGCATGGCGGTTTGGGCGCGATTCAACGCACGCCTGAAAAATACACGCTTGCCACTTCACCAAATGTTGATCCCAAACAGGTCGCTTCGCTCGACGCGTTGAATCGCGAACGCCGCGCGCTTGTCAGTGCCGTCGTTCCGTCAGTCGTGGCGGTGAAAACGACCAAGAAGATCGCGATTGAGCGCCAGAACCAGCTTGATCCATTTGGTTTTTTCTTTCGACGACCCCGCGGATACCGGAACCCAAATGAAGAGGCGATGGTGCAAAATTCGTTAGGTTCGGGCGTGATCGTAACCAATGAAGGGCACATCATCACCAACAATCACGTCGTCGATCAGGTCGACGAAATCGAAGTGCAGTTCAGCGACGGACGCACGGAAAAGGCGCGGCTGGTTGGTGCTGACGAACAAGCGGATCTCGCTGTTTTGAAGATCGATAATCCGGGCGTAAAACCACTGAAGCTCGCGGATTCTGACACAGTTCAGGCGGGCGACTTCGTTTTGGCGATCGGCAATCCATTCGGTTTCGAGGAAACCGTGACCGACGGCATCGTTAGCTCCAAAGGGCGACCGAATCGCGTGGACGTGTTTGGTGATTTAATTCAAACAAATGCCGCGATTAATCCGGGAAACAGCGGCGGTCCGCTAATCAATCTGAGGGGCGAGGTGATCGGCATCAATACGGCGATCATTTCGCGCAGCGGCGGTTCGCAGGGAATCGGATTTGCCATTCCGTCAAACACCGTTCGGACCGCGCTCGAGAGTTTATTGAAGAAAGGCCGGATCATTCGCGGTTATCTCGGCGTTCAGATGCGTGTTCCTCAGGCCGGCCAGACCGCGCCAACGGTTGAAGTTATAGTCGACGAAGTTATCCCTGGATCGCCGGCCGAAGACGCGCACCTGCAAAAAGGAGACGTGATCCGGAAATTCGATGGACACGATGTGAAAAGCTTTAGCGATCTCCGCAATCTGGTTTCGCAAGCGGATCAGAATAAAAAAGTCGATCTGGAAATTGTGCGTGACGGTAAAACGATGACGGTCTCGACCCAGATCAAGGAGCAGCCCGCTGGCTATCAAACGAGCCGCGTGGCGCCTCAACAACCTCCAGCTCAGCAAACGCCGGGCGAAGGGAATGAAAACCAAAGCCCACTCGCCGGAACCCAGGTTGGTGAATTAACGCCTGCTCTGGCGCGCCAACTCGATTTGCCGAACGGCGTTCGCGGCGTTGTCGTGACCGGCGTTGATCCAGACGTGGGTGCAGCCGACCTGCAGAAAGGCGACGTGATTGAGGAAGTGAACCAACAACGGGTCAACTCGGTGGAGGATTACAATAAAATCGTGCAATCGCTTGATCCAAATCAGGCGATGGTGCTCTCGGTTTGCCGGCATCGGGTCCGATCGTTTCTGGTCTTACGCCCGCGCTGACCGGCTTTCGCCAACGCCAGTCCGGCTCGGACCTAGGGCATGAGTAAGCAAGATCGACATCTACATTAACTCCGCGATCTGCACCGCGTTCAACGCCGCGCCTTTAAGGAGTTGATCGCCCGAAACCCAAAACGCGAGCCCGTTTTCGAACGCGCAATCAAGCCGTACTCGCCCGACTTCGCAATTGTCTTTGCCTGCGACGGTCAACGGCATCGGATAACGATTCTTTTGCGGTTCGTCGACCAGCTCCAAACCCGGAGCCTTCGCCAAAACTTCGCGCGCCTGCTCGACCGAAACCTTCTTTTCGAACTCGGCGTTGACTGCAACCGAGTGAGCGCGATAAACCGGAACTCGAACGCAGGTGACCGACGCCCGGAATTCTGGCAAATGCATGATCTTACGTCCCTCGCTTTGCATTTTCATTTCTTCCTTGGTGTAACCGCCCTCCAAAAAGATATCCACGTGCGGCAACACGTTGAACGCGATCTGGTACGGATAAACCTGTACCGGTGATCGTCGATCCTGCATGGTGGCCGCGACCTGTTCTTTGAGCTCGTCGATGGCGCGCTGCCCACTGCCCGAAACTGCTTGATAGCTCGCCGCAAAAACACGGCGAACCCCAAATGCGCGATGAAGCGGATAAATCGCCATCAGCGCGACCGCGGTTGTGCAATTGGGATTGGCAATCAGCCCGCGATGTTGTTTCACATCCCGGCCGTTAATCTCCGGGATCACGAGTGGAACGTCGAGATCCATTCGGAATGTGGAGGAGTTGTCGATCACAATCGTGCCAGCTTTGCGCGCGATCGGCACGAATTTCCGCGAAATTTCTCCGCCTGCACTGAAAAATGCGATATCGATCTTATCAAAGGAATTTTCGCCGAGTTCCTCGACCGCGACCCGCTGGCCGCGAAATTCGACCGTTTTACCGGCCGATTTTTCGGACGCGAGCGCACGAATGCTCGCTACCGGAAGGTTTCGACGTTCCAAGACGCGAAAAAACTCCGCACCGACCGCCCCAGTCGCGCCCACCACGGCGACGTGATATTCTTTTTTCACGGCGGCCAAGTGTAAGGCCGCTGTTGAACGATGCAAAGTGGCCAAACCAAGATCGACATTTCTATTAGGGATCAGTGCCTGACACTGACTCGCGACGGCGAGAAGGTTCGTTCTTTTCCGATCTCCAGTTCGCGCTTCGGAATCGGGACCGAGGAGGGCAGCAATAAAACACCGCTCGGGAATTTCCGCATCGCGGAGAAAATCGGCCATGGCGCCGCGCCGGGAACCATTTTTAAATCCCGCATTCCGCTTGGCCCCAACGACCCGCTACCGGAGACGCAGGATTTCGTGACGACGCGAATTCTCTGGCTCGACGGCTTGGACGAGGTGAACGCAAACACCCGCGGCCGCTTTATTTACATTCATGGGACGAAACATGAGGAGAAGATTGGGAGGCCAGACAGCTGCGGTTGCATCCGGATGCGCAACGCGGACGTCATAGAATTATTTGATCTGGTTGATGAAACCACGCAGGTGGTCATCCGCGAATAGCTTTTTGGCGGGAAAACGTCCAAAAAAGCGTTGCTTCAATTGTATTCCCTGCCTACAAGAACCGGAGCAACATAATCGAAAGGAGGCGAGATTAGATTGAAGTTCATCAAAGTGATCATGATCATGGCCGTTCTAGCGGGCGCTATCAGCTTGGGAGCGTGCGCGCAACACAAAGAAGCAGCGGCTCCAGCACCAGCTCCCAGCTACCACAAATAACCGCCGTGGCACGGGCTTCCAGCCCGTGGACGGCCAGTCCAATTCGGGCCATCGGCAGGATGCCGATGCCACGATGGTTTAACAAAAAGGCCAGGTTGCTTTGGCGGCCTGGCCTTTTCTCATTTAGGATCACGAATGTGAATTTCGGATTTTTTCTGATCTTTGCCTTGGCGACCTGGACGAACGTCGTTTTCGCGCAAGACGAGAAATCAATTAACAATTTAGGCGCGGCGCTCATCGCGCTTTCGCCGCACACAGTCGATCCGCGGGAGGCTGCTTTGCTATCGGAGACCGCGCACCATATGTCGCGGCAGCTCGCGCGCGATTACGGCGTGACCGGCGATCCGGCGGTTCACAATTTTCTCATCAACATCGGCGCAAAAAAGAAGGGCATCTGCGCCGATTACACCCGCGACATCGGCACACGTTTGAAAGAGTTTCATTTCAAAACGTTCGTGCTCCATTGGGGCGAGGCTTATGCGAAGGAGTCGGACGAAAATAACGCGCTCGTAGTCACGGCGCGAAACCAGCCCTTTCTGGACGGGATCGTCCTCGATGGCTGGCGCAGGGGCGGCCGATTGTTCTGGTGCGCGGTTAAAAACGACCGCGAATACGAACTAGGACGCCGCTATCTGCTCGGCCGCTTGGGAGGAATTCCGACGACCGGAATCACCGCCTGGAGAGAGGATTTGCACGAAAGCGCATGGCTCCAGGAGGACCACCCTACTAAGCCGGAGCCGAAACAAAACCGATAAACGCGGCGACCGCTTCCCTTTGTCGAAGTTGTCACTAAGATTGGGCGCATGGAATTAAGCGGAAGGCCGCTGTCGCTTGAGAAGATTGCCGCCGTCGCTCATGGAGGCGAATCGGTGCAAATCGCCGCGTCGGTGCGCTCTCGCGTTTTAGCTTCGCGCAAGGTGGTCGACGATATCGTTGCGCGCGAGGCCGTCGTTTATGGCGTCAACACGGGTTTCGGCAGGCTCGCCGATGTTCGAATTCCGCGGGAAGAGCTCGGCACCCTCCAATTAAACCTCGTTCGCAGCCACGCTTGCGGAATCGGTTCGCCGCTATCCGAACCGGAAACGCGCGCGATGATGTTGTTGCGTGCGAATGTGCTCACACTCGGATTTAGCGGCATTCGTCCGGACGTGATTCAGCTTCTGTGCGAAATGCTCAACGCACGTGTGCATCCGGTCGTTCCCGAAAAAGGATCGGTCGGCGCAAGTGGCGATCTCGCTCCGCTCGCGCATCTCGCCCTCAGCCTGATCGGGGAGGGCGAAGCGTTTTTTGACGGAAGTCGAATGCCAAGCGGCGACGCGTTGAAGCGCGCGAAATTAGAACCGCTGCAATTGGGAGCCAAGGAGGGCCTCGCGCTGCTGAACGGCACGCAGGCAATGCACGCCGTAGGCGCATTGGCGATTTTGCGCGCGAAACGGCTGACAAATATCGCCGATGTTGCCGGTGCAACGACGCTTGAAGGTTTGCGCGACACGCCCGCAGCGTTTGATCCGCGCTTGCAAAATGCGCGACCGCACCCTAGCCAAAAGGCAGCCGCCGCTCACTTGAGTTCGCTCCTACGGGAGAGCGAAATTCGCGAATCGCATCGTGAGGGGGATTCTCGCGTGCAGGATGCCTACAGCGTTCGTTGCATGCCGCAAGTGCACGGAGCCGTGCGCGACGTTGTTGCGCATTGCGAGCAAATCTTGGAAGTCGAATCTGCATCCGCTACCGATAATCCGCTTATCTTTGTTGAGAGCGGCGACGTGATCTCGGGCGGAAATTTTCATGGAGCGCCGCTCGCAATGGCTTTCGATTACGCCGGAATCGCGCTGACCGATTTGATGAACATCAGCGAACGGCGGATCGACCGACTGACCAATCCCGATAAGAGCGAAGGCCTGCCGGCGTTTTTGGCGAGAAAGCCTGGTGTCGAATCGGGTTTTATGATCGCACAGGTCGCCGCCGCTTCGTTGGTAAACGAGGCGCGCGTGCTCGCGCATCCCGCTAGCATCGATAATGTGACTACGTCAGGCGGAAAAGAAGATCACGTTTCCATGGGGATGACGAGCGCACTCAAACTCCGGTCGATTGTTGATCTTGCAGAAAATCTTTTCGCGATAGAATTGCTGGCTGGCGCGGAGGCACTCGAGCATCGACGGCCGTTGAAAGCTGGAAAAGGTGTCGAGCGTGCATTTGAACTGATTAGGCAAATCGTGCCGCCGCTGACGAATGATCGGCCGCTCTCCGGCGACATCGCGCGCACGGTGGAGAAGATACGTGCCGGCGTATTCGATAATTTATGAACGGCAAGCAATCCGCCAGTCCGGCACGAACTATTCATGCGCCCCGCGGTAACAAGCTGATCTGCAAAGGCTGGCATCAGGAAGCCGCGATGCGCATGTTGATGAACAATCTCGACCCCGATGTCGCAGAAAATCCGGACCAACTCATTATTTACGGCGGCACCGGACGCGCTGCGCGCAGTTGGGACGCGTTCGATGCGATTGTGCGCTCACTGCGCGATTTAGCGAACGATGAATCGCTGCTTGTTCAGTCTGGTAAACCAGTTGGGAAATTCCGAACGCACGACGAAGCGCCGCGGGTCCTGATCGCGAACTCGAATCTGGTCGGCAATTGGAACAACTACTCTGAGTTCAATCGTCTCGAGCGGTTGGGCCTGACGATGTACGGCCAAATGACCGCTGGCTCGTGGATCTACATCGGCAGTCAAGGAATTGTCCAGGGGACGTTCGAGACCTTTGCCGCCGCTGCCCGAAAGCATTTTGGCGGATCACTCGACGGAAAATTTGTTCTCACTGGCGGACTTGGCGGCATGGGTGGCGCGCAACCGCTCGCCGCGACCATGAATGGCGCCGTTTTTCTTGGCGTCGAAGTCGATCCGGCGCGGATCGAAAAAAGATTGAGGAGCGGTTATTGCGATAAGATCGTGGGTTCGCTCGAAGAAGCCTTGAAGCTGATCGACAAGGCGCGCAAAGAGCAAGAATCGCTTTCGGTTGGACTCGTCGGGAATTGCGCAGATGTTTTGCCCGAGATCGTTAAGCGCGGTGTCGTTCCCGATGTCTTGACCGATCAAACGAGTGCGCACGACGCGCTGAATGGCTACGTGCCGAACGGCATGTCGCTCGAAGATGCGCTCGCGTTGCGCCGAAAAAATCCGGAGGAATATATCGAGCGCTCGATGCAAGCGATAGCGACACACGTCGAAGCGATGCTCGCGTTGCAAGAGAAGGGCGCCGTTACGTTCGATTACGGCAACAACATTCGCGCGCAGGCGCAGAAGGCTGGTGTCAAGAAGGCGTTCGATATTCCTGGGTTCGTTCCGGAATATATCCGCCCGCTTTTCTGCGAAGGGAAAGGCCCCTTTCGCTGGGTCGCGTTGAGCGGCGAGTCGGATGACATCGCGCGCACTGATAAGCTCGCCCTCGAATTGCTTCCGGAAAACCGGACGCTCGCGCGCTGGATGAAACTCGCGAAAGAACGAATTCAATACCAAGGATTGCCCGCGCGGATTTGCTGGCTCGGTTATGGCGAGCGCGCCGAATTCGGCGTCGCAATGAATGAATTGGTGAAGCGCGGCGAGATCAAAGCGCCAATTGTCATAGGGCGCGACCATCTTGATGCGGGATCGGTCGCTTCTCCGAATCGCGAGACCGAAGGAATGATCGATAGGAGCGACGCGATTGCGGACTGGCCGTTGCTGAACGCGCTCATCAACACGGCGTCGGGCGCGTCCTGGGTTTCGATTCACAACGGCGGTGGCGTCGGCATCGGTTTCTCGCAGCACGCCGGGATGGTCGTGGTTGCCGATGGCAGTGACAACTCGAAGCGGCGACTCGAGCGCGTGCTCACGAGCGATCCCGGAATAGGTGTGTTGCGTCACGCCGACGCGGGGTACTCGCGCGCAATCGATTTCGCCGCCAAGAGTAAGATCGACATCCCGATGGAGCCCAAGCCGCGCGATTGAGCATGCAGAAGCTGATCGAGTGCGTGCCGAATTTTTCGGAGGGGCGCGACGAAAAAATCATTCGGCAGATTACGGACGCGATTAAGTCGACCAACGGAGTTTCGTTGCTCGATGTCGATCCAGGCGCGACCACCAACCGAACGGTCGTCACGTTTGTCGGGAGTCCGGAAGCGGCGGTTGAAGCTGCATTTCGCGGAATTCAGAAAGCCGCGGAGTTGATCGACATGCGGAAACACAAGGGCGCGCATCCGCGAATGGGCGCGACTGATGTTTGTCCTTTCATTCCCGTGAGCAACCTCAGTTGGGAAGAAGCGATCGAGTGCGCGAACAAATTGGGAAGACGCGTTGGCGAAGAGTTAAAAATTCCGGTCTATCTCTATGAAAAGGCGGCAAAGGATAAATCGCGATCGAATCTGGCGGTGATTCGCGCCGGTGAGTACGAAGGGTTCGCCGAAAAGATTCGGAAACTGGAATGGAAACCAGATTTCGGGCCGGCGAAACTGAACGAGAAAGCCGGTGCAACGGTGATCGGCACGCGGCAGTCTCTCGTCGCTTACAACGTCAATCTGAACACGAAATCAGTTCGGCGCGCGAATTCGGTTGCGTTCGACGTGCGCGAGCAGGGGAGAATCAAGACCGTAGACGGCACGCCTTCGGGCGAGCCGGTTCTTGATAAAAACGGCGAGCCAGTCCGCGAACCCGGGATGCTGAAATATGTCAAAGCGATCGGTTGGTTCGTGAAGGAGTACGGGATCGCGCAGGTCTCTATGAATCTGACGAATATCGAAGAAACGCCGTTGCACCTGGCGTTCGAAGCATGCGTGGAATCAGCAATCAAACGGGGGTTGCGCGTTACTGGCTCGGAAATCGTTGGAATGGTCCCGAAGAAATGTCTCACGGATGCCGGTCGTTATTTCTTGCGAAAACAGAAATGGTCGGAGGGTGCGTCGGAAGAGGAATTGATCGACATCGCGGCCCGTTCGCTTGGATTGAGCGAGTTGAAGCCTTTCGATCCGAAGGAAAAAGTGGTTGAATTGAAGATCGAAAGCGATTCGAAATCGCTGTTGAAAATGAATCTGCGCGAATTTTGCAACGAAACATTGAGCGATTCGCCAGCGCCCGGCGGCGGCTCGGTTGCGGCTTTGATGGGCGCGCTCGGCGCGTCCCTTGGCGGAATGGTTGCGAACCTTTCCGCCGGTAAACGCGGTTGGGACGACCAGCTTCAATATTTCAGCGATTGGGCAGTGAAAGCGCAGAAGCTCAAGGATGAATTGCTAGCGCTCGTCGACGAAGACACCAACGCTTTCGGCAAGGTGATGAACGCGTTTGGCCTGCCCAAAGGATCGGCGGATGAAAAAAAAGCGCGCGATGCTGCGATCGAGTCGGCCACGAAATATGCGGCGGAGATTCCAGTCAAGGTGATGGAGACGGCGTCGAAATCATATGAACTGCTCACAGAGATGGCCGAGAAAGGGAATCCAAATTCGATTTCGGATGTCGGCGTCGGAATTTGCGCGACGCGTGCGTGCATCGATGGCGCCGCATTGAACGTTCGAATCAATCTGGGCCATTTGAAGGACGAGGAGTTTAGATCCGTGCTTCATGACAAGGTTCGCGAGGTTCAGGTGAATTCGGAATCGCAATTTAAAAAGATCGATCAGATCGTGCAGAGCAAACTAACTTGAAGTCGCTCGCTCTTCTTCACGCGTCGCAGTTGGTCACGTTGGCGGGTCCGAGTCGTCCGCGGAACGGGACAGAATTGTCCGAGCTCGGAATCATTCGCGACGGCGGGATTCTGATTCGCGATGACAAGATCGACATTGTCGGCCAGAGCGACGAAGTGGAAAAGAAGGCGGGCGATGCCGTGATTGTCGATCTTGGAGGGCGCGTCGTGCTGCCGGGATTCGTCGACGCGCACACGCATTTGGTCTTCGCTGGAGATCGATTGGACGACTTCGAACGCCGTGCGCGCGGCGAAACCTACGAACAGATCGCGAAAGCGGGTGGCGGAATTTGGTCGACCGTCGAAAAGACTCGTGCGGCAAGCGAAGACGATCTTTTCGAGGTGGCAAAGAAACGCGTCGACTGTTTTTTGAAATCTGGAACGACAACCGTCGAAGCGAAATCTGGGTATGGGCTAACGCTCGAGGATGAACTGAAAATTTTGCGCGTGATTCGGCGATTGAACGACGAGACGCCGCTCGAAATTGTACCGACTTTTCTTGGCGCGCACGCGGCTCCGCGGGAAACGTCGACAGAGAAATATGTCGATTTCGTGATCAACGAAATGCTCCCGCGCGTCGCGAATGAAAAACTGGCAGAGTTCTGCGATGTGTTTTGTGAGCGCGGTTATTTTGACATGGAGCAATCGAGAAGAGTTTTGAGCGCAGCGAAAAAGCTCGGACTCAAATTGCGCGGTCACGTCGATCAACTGTCGAATTCTGGCGGCGCGAGGTTGATGGCGGAATTGTGCGCGACGACGGCGGATCACTTAGAGAAGACGGACGAAAGGGGGATCACGGCATTGAAATCCGCAAGTGTACAGCCGGTTTTGTTGCCCGGCTCTGTTTATGCGCTTGGATCGACATCTTATCCGCGCGCGCGGGAAATGATCAGTGCTGGACTCGCGCTTGTGCTCGCGACCGACTTCAATCCCGGTTCTTCGCCGACGCCATCGATGGCGATGGTTCTTTCGCTGGCGTGCACGCAAATGATGATGTCGCCTGCAGAATCGATCACCGCGGCGACAATCAATGCAGCTTATTCATTGAATCGCGGCGACAAGGTTGGATCGCTCGAGCACAACAGGAGCGCGAACATCGCTGTATTCGATTGCAAAGATTATCGCGAGATCGCGTATTGGTTTGGCGTTCCACAACTGCATTCCGTTTATGTGCGCGGCGAGCGAATATGAAACGAGTGCTCGTGCTGCTAACGTTTGCGCTGACAGCGTCGTGTCGGATGAAAAGCTACGATGCAGAAAGCGAATTATTGAAATTGGAAAAGGATTTTGCAGACGCGGTGGTCAGCAACCATGCCGAAGCGATCGGCAAATTCTTGGCGGACGATTGGGTGATCGTCGATCCGGATGGCCACATGATTGACAAGGCTCGTTTTCTGGGCGTGATCAAGTCTGGTCAACGGACTCACGAGTTAATGGAGTCGGAAGATTTGAGGGTACGCAGCTACGGGAACAGTGCCGTTGTCACGGCGCTGATGAAGACGAAAGGGAAATTTGCCGGCCAGGAGTTCACGACGCGGGAGCGAGCGACCGATTTTTTTGTGAAGCAAGGCGGACGCTGGCAGTGTGTGTTTTCGCAGCCCACAAAATTCAATAGGAAATAAACAGGCGCAGCGGTTGCCCTGGAATTGTGCGCGGCTTAGCGTGGCTGCTCTCATGAAGGTTCAGATAGAAAAAAATCCGGAGTCGATCTCGACGCTGAAGATTGAATTGCCGGCGGAGGAGGTTTCGAAGGAATGGGACAAGATCGCTAACAGTTTTGCGAAGTTTGCGAAGATTCCGGGTTATCGGCCAGGCAAGGCACCACGTGCTGTCGTCGATAAACGATTTCGAAAAGAAATTCAGGACGAAGTTACAAAGAAGCTCCTTTCGAAAAGCTATCGGGAGGCGATCGAACAAAAGAAGTTGCGGGTCGCGTCCCTGACCAATTTGCAAGATGTCCAGTTTGGGGAAGACAAATCGATGCGGTTCCAGGCGACGCTCGTGATCGCCCCGGAATTTAAATTGCCGGATTACAAAAATATTCCGGTCGAGTTGCCGGATACCAGAGTAACGGAGCAGGAAATCGACGCCGCGATCGAGCGCTTGCGCGATCAAACGGCGGATTTTGTGGACGCGCCGGCGCGCGGCGCGCAAATGGAAGATTTCGTGGTGATTGATTTTGATGGAACGATTGATACTAAACCGATCAGCGAGACTGTGCCGAACGCGAGCAAAAATCTGCACGGCGGCAAGAAATTCTGGCTCAGACTCGAGGCCGACAATTTTCTTCCGAAATTCTGCGAGCAAGTCGTCGGCCAGAAAAAGGAGGAAACACGCACCGTGACGGTCGATTTTCCGGTGGATTTCTTGGTCAAAGATGTGGCGGGGAAACAGGCAAGCTACAACGTGACGCTCCGCGAAATCAAAGAAAAGGTTTTACCGGCGGCTGATGATGCGTTCGCGGCTAAACTGCTGCCTGGAAAATCGCTGGCCGATCTTCGGCAAACAATCGAGCACGATCTGGGGCACGAGAAAGAACATCAGATCGAGCGCGCGAAGGAGGAGCGAGTGATCAAATATTTGCACGAGAAGATTCAGTTCGATTTACCGCCGATTTTGTTGCGCAACGAAACGAAGCGCGCGTTCGCTGAATTGGTTCAACGAAATCGCGCGCGGGGAATTCCCGACGACATGTTGAAGGCCAAGGAGAAGGAGTTGATCGAGACGGCCGCGAGCGTGGCGCACCACCGGTTGAAAACGAATTTCATCCTGGAGCGGATTGCGGAGCAGGAGAAAATCGACGTCACGCGCGAAGATGTCGATCATCGTATTCAGCACGAGGCGCAGCATTACAACATTTCGACCGACAAGATGCGCAAGGAACTCGAAGAGCACGATGGACTTAACGCGCTCTGCGAACAGATTCTGCTCGGCAAGGTTCTTGATTTCCTAAAGACGAATGTTAGCGTCCAACCGGTTTCCAAAGAACAAGAGAAAGCATGAGCGAAAGTAACGAAAATCGATCGCAATCGATCCTGATTCCGATGGTCGTCGAGCAAACCGGCCGCGGCGAACGCAGTTACGATATTTATTCGCGTTTGTTGAAGGACCGCATCGTTTTCATCGGCCAACCAATCGACGATCACATCGCAAATCTGGTGATCGCGCAGTTGCTCTTTCTGCAAATGGAGGATTCGAAGAAGGACATCAGCATTTATATCAACTCCGGCGGCGGCGTCGTCACGTCAGGTCTCGCGATTTACGACACGATGCAATTTTTGACCTGCGACGTGACGACCTATTGCCTCGGAATGGCCGCGAGCATGGCGGCCGTACTGCTTTGTGCGGGAACGAAAGGCAAGCGCTTCGCGCTGCCGAACTCCGACATCATGATCCACCAGGTTTCCGGGGGTGCGCAGGGGCAGGCGAGCGACGTTGAGCGCCAGGTCGATTACATGTTCAAGCTGAAGAAGCGGATCATTAAGATTATCTCGCAGCACACTGGCAAACCGGAGGAGCAGGTTCGGCTCGATTCGGACCGCGATTATTACATGTCGGCGCAGGAGGCAAAAGGGTACGGGCTTGTCGACGAGGTGATTAAGTCCCGCAAGGAAGTGAAAGGGCTGGACGGCGCCCATTCGGGCGATTCAGAACGCACCTTGGGTCGTAAATCGGAGGAATAGAAACTGCTCAGTTAGGGAGAATATGGCCCGCGCGACTAACCTCACGATGTGCTCGTTCTGCGGCAAGAGCCACGCCGAGGTGCGCAAACTCATCGCCGGACCTGGCGTTTATATCTGCGACAGCTGCATTAATGTCTGCAAAAGCATTCTCGATAAAGAGTTGAACGAGGACGCGCGGCGGCAGTCGTCAAACATCCGCGTTCCGAAACCGGCGGAAATCCGACGCGCGCTTGATCAATATGTGATCGGTCAA
>Ga0182036_10000301_pt1 | contig 22207 bp, 37 predicted proteins | sample sta12Cox44000080_FD_125966 | JGI IMG/M metagenome (GOLD analysis project Ga0182036, IMG submission 125966) | Lab enrichment of tropical soil microbial communities from Luquillo Experimental Forest, Puerto Rico - statoxic.12C.oxic.44.000.080 | ecosystem: Environmental > Terrestrial > Soil >...
AACTTCTTCCCATTCCTGGTCATAGCCCACCAAGTGGGGGAAGGAATGAAGATAGTATCCCCCAAGGTTGGAATGACATACTTCGCAGAAATGGAGTTCATGGTGTTAACAAGTACCAATGGAGGATTCTGCAACCCCATTCCAATTACGCCAGCCATTGTAGGCCTCCTATAAACTTACTGCTTACTGTAGAATACTGTCTACGTTACTCCAGATGTCCTTATCCTTACTAGCAGCGGCAAAGGCATCATCCAGGCTCTTAAAGGCCTGAGGAGCCTTGCCGGTGCGGTTATGGACATCCAAGCCAAACCCCCCTGATGCTGGGGTTGGGACGAAAATCTCTCCAGAGGGAGCGGGCTCACCCTTCAATCTGGCTTCTAATTGTTCCACACTGATACCAAAGCTGTCGGCTAGCTTCTTATGCTCTGCCTTGACTGCATCGGCTAGCTTGGCGGCTTCAGTCTCCCCAGCACTCAACCGTTTGAACGCTTCCTTGATATTGGGGGTAGAATCAGAGGCCATCAGGTTGGAACGAACAGCTTCCTGGATAAGGGAGGCGAGAGGATACTTCTCCTGCTTCTCTAGCGGGACTAGACGGTCATATCTATCTTCCAGGACACCGTTAAGGTAGTTGGTCGCCATCCGCTTATTGACTTCCTGAAGGGCAGCGGTATCGGCTATGGCCTTCTCAGCCTGCTTATTGACAGCCTTCATCACCTGGACAATGGGACCGAGGAGGTTATCCTGCTCCAGGCGGCTGAGGGCAGCGAAGGGGTCATTCCCAGCAGCGGGGATACCAGCCTGACCGAAGAAGGCGTTTACTGCAGGGTCATTGACCCTACCGGCTCTAAGGGCTTCCACAGCAGATTGCATCTTGGTATAGAGATCAGCTAGGTTCGTTTGCTGGTTACGGAACTCAGATACCTTGGACTCGAAAGCAGCTTGATCAGACTTTAGCTTAGTGTCAGCTTTGATGATCTCATTCTGACGGTCAGAATCGACACTTCTTAGCTGGCCTAATGTTACGGTAGCTCCATTGCCCATATTCCAGACTAAATTGTCTGGATACTGGGTCTTATCAGCTAATACTTCTTTCAAACCGGGCATAGCTTCTCCTTAGAATTGACCTACACCGGGAACACCAGTTGGGGCCGGGTTAGGGCCTCCTGCGCCTGGGGCACCCATAGCTGCGCTGCTATTGATAGGAGGTGAGGCTACCTGCAGGGTACTGGCAGATTGGCTGGCCTCTTTAATAGCAGCATTTAGACTACCTATAATCTTGGCTAGATGAGCGGCAACACCGGGGTTAGAGGCCATTGTGGCACTCATAATCTCGGAGACCATCATCTTAACATTATGGATGTTCCTAGCTAGAGCGGCTGGGTCTGCCTGACGTTGGGAAGATAGTTCCCTTCCGAAGGCAGCTGACTGCATCATATCAGAGGGGGTGGAGGCTGGTCCTGTCCCTGGTCCACCTGGGGGTCCGCCACCCATCATGGGAGGTCCGCCCATAGGAGGTCCACCAGGAGCAGGGCCTGCACCCCCTCCACCTGAGGCAGCAGCAAGACGTTGCAATAGCATGGGGGCTATCGCAGACATTAACGGATTGGCTCCAGCGGCCATTTTAGTCTCTAGTACGCTCCCCCACGCTTCCCTCTACCCTTGGAGTCCTCGGGGAGAAGGCCAAGTGGATCGGGTGGGTCAAAATACTCACGGTCCCCGTCCGCTCCAAGCAGGCCAACGTTCTCAGGGGCGTCAGGGTTACCACCACCCCGGCCCTGGTAGGTAAGGGGGCTCAGCACTTCAAGGAGCTTATCCCCTACGTCAAAGCCCTTCTCTGCGGTGTCCTTACTGACCTTTGATTCAGCTGTCGGCTTTCCCATTTCATTCTCCTTTGCTGCTACTCTCGCCACCTATCCCTAGTTCAGGGTTAGAGATAGGAGACTTACTCCTTACTGTTACTTCTTACCGCCCCGTGAATGATGCCTGCCGCCGTGATGACGGCCCCCATGCTTGCCACCATGTTTAGCGAGGGGCATACCATGCTTGCCAGCTTCCTTGGCCTCCCTCACACCCTCTTCTTTGTGATGCTTAGCCATCGCCTTATCCTCCAGTCTCTCTTCGGCGGGAGTCTCCTTGCCTTCGAATGCCCTAGCCATGCCATTGCTCCGACTTACCGACTAACTCTGGGTCAGGCCTGGGGTTCCTGGAATCGCCATAGCGTTCGATCATGGTTTGGGCTTGGCGTTCCAGGTACTCAGCTACTTTCCTTTCCCCATCTGGAGTATCGAACATATCCCAGATGTAGGGGACTGGGACCTCAAAATCAGCCTTTACTCCGTCCAGGGCCATTTCTACTTCATACCACTCCCCTCTCTTATAGAAGCGGAGGAGTTCAGCAGATGGAGAGAGACCCTTCATACCCTCACAGGATGAATCGTGGGGGAATAGAGGGGGGTATGTCAAGAGGAACCTTATTGAGGATTGCGTCGTGACTCATATCCTCCCTGGGAATGTGGACCCAGTAGCCTCTATACCACCCTTTATAGTTGATCTGGATGACTTGACAGCCTCTCTTCTCTAGAAAGCCGCTCTTGCACCAGTATTGAATAGTGCGGAGAGGCCGTTTCAGGCGGTAGGCGATGAAGGGAGTGCTATACCAGTCTTTTTTAGCGAACGATACTGGGATAGGAGACAAGCTATCTCCTCTTAGCCTTGTTAAGGGCGGCTAGTGCCATCTCTCTGGAGGTACGTTCGGCTATGTTCTTAGCGTCGGGTACGCCAAGGGCTTCAAGGAGGGTTTGAGTATCTATACTTCCTGTTTCCTTTAGCATGGGGGCCATCTGGCGCATGGCCGCTTGGCTGATTGGGAGAAGGGAGATTGGATCAATGTGAAGTTTGACATTCATATTGGCCCCACCGTAATAGGGTTTCCAGGTTACGGTGGAGAAGCCACCTTCTAGAGTGGCATAGGCTCGTTCCTTTTGATAGTGGGTAGCCATCATATTATAGATAAGGTTGGCTAGTTCGGTTAGGGAATGGGCTAGGAGTCTAGCCCTGCAGCGGGTTAGGGCCTTGGACTGGAAGATGGAGGCTTCGTAGAGTTCAGCGGATAGGTTACCTGCTCCAGGTTGACCTTCTCTACTAGGGTTGAATCCCTGGAGTTCCTTCTGAGTAGAGAGCATCCACTGGATGAGTTTCATAACTGACTCTTGAATAGCGTTGGGAGTGACAAACTCGGGGAGTTTCCCCTGTTGAGCGTTATATTCCACTACTTCAGCAGGTAGACCAAGGAAGGCGTTAGTGTCGATGCCGCTGTTTGAATCTATGAACCATATACCATTGTTTAGGCGGACTATGTTCTCAAATATTTGGGTTAGGGTTCTTTCAGCTAGGGCCTGGAGGTCCTTTGAGAAGCGGGTGGGAGGAGGGGGGTAGAAGCCTTTAATGGGAGGGAGGCCATAGATGACTATGAAGGGATATTGATTACCAGGAGTGGGGTTGGCACCGTCTGCGACTACTCTGACTGTCCTGCCAGAGGCACAGACTATCAACCTCTTATTAGGGTATTTAAGTCTGCGGGTGAGTTGTCCAGTGTTATCAGTCCTTTGAGCCTTGTCTACTATATTTCTAACGTTTGAACCAGCTAGTTCCTCTACTAACTCTACAGTCCTATCTTCTATGTAGAGGTAGCGCATACGGAGTTTACCGTCTGACTCTACCCCCTCGCTTTCCACTGGGCCGTCGAACTGGCGCATTGGACCTTCAGGGAAGCGAATCTTAGGGGGGAGAGTACCTACTGATGCGGGGGACTGTCTAGCACCTATACCAGGGTTCATGGCCTCAACTGGGATTCCTCTCCCTGTTTCAGGGTAGTAGTATTCTACTTGGTCAGGGTAGAGCCTATTTTCGTGAATCATGTAGGTAGCGTCGTGTCGGCAAGTAGCACCTGGGTCTATGTCCAGCTGGTCTGGAGCAACATGGCGGCACCATAGGCTTCCAAAGCCAAGGTCCATAAAGGGATCGTAGCCAACCTGCAGGAAGCCTAATCCCGCTAATTGACCCCATAATGAACCAAACATTGTATGGTGGTTTACCCATAAATTGCGCCACTCTTCTTGGAAGGCCCTACTTCTATCAGTGTCTACAGAACCGTCAGATTTGTTATAGATGTAGACTTTAGGGGAGATGTCGGTTAGTTCGGTGGCTTCTTCTATACTTAGTACCTGGAGTTGGGGGACTTGAACCTGTGGGCGGAATGAAGGGACCTTCCCTACTACCCCTTCACATGAGTAGAACTTCCTGGCATTCTCAGCCCAATCTTCCCCGTAGAAGTCATCACGGCTATCTCTACTGAGTCTCTGGAGTTCATCGATGCATCTAGCTCTAGGGTCAAGATTGTAATTAGGAGACGCCTTGCGTTCCGTCCGTATCACTAGTGGCATGGGCAGTCTCCTCTACCTGCATTGTATCATGCGTGTCAATACTATCCTGTACAGTTTGATCAGTAAGCAGTTCCTGGCTACCACTAAGGTACTCCCGAAGGAGTTCCTCGTTACTTTTTCCAGCTTGGACGGTGGAACCTTTAATTTCCTTCTCTATGTCGGCTACTAGATTGAGGAGGTCCTTTAGAGGGATGATGACAGGGACCAGGTAGGGCATGGCGTTCATAAGGTCAGTTTGCAATTGTCTCCAAGCACCCAGCTTACCTACTGCCCTGGCTATGTTGAACCTATCAGCTAGGACTTGTAGAATGTTTCCATTCTTCGCGTTGTGGAAGGGGTTGTCTGGTTGAGCTTCTCCACTTGAGGCTGGTAGCCCTCTAGCTCCTTCATTACCTCCGCTTGACGGCGGCGGGTCTCCTCCTCTGCTAGAGATTCGTCCGTTATCCTTGTCACCCTGGCCTTGGTCCCCTGGCTGGCTGGCTGATTGGTTGGAGAGGATGGCTCTGTCCAGGCCTTGGCGATCAGATCGTCCCTGGTCACCGGCTTCTGGATTGGGATCGGGGATGAGGACGGGACCGTTATAAGGGGATTCAGCCATGTCTGGTTACCTTCAATTCTATAGATTGTGCTTCCCTTGGGGACGTAAGAGAGGATGAGTTCCTTCTTCTCACTGTCGAAGTGGACAGCCATCCCTTCACCCTCATCCTCAGCAATCAAGTCGGTGACAGGGACAGCTATCCTACCACCATTTCTTTTTATTAGTAGAGTTAGGAGTTTGGTTAAGTAGCTAGTCTTATTATCAGTCATTATATCCCTGCCAGTCTGTCGATTCCACCTGCCATGTTGGGGCGGTTGGACTCGTTGATTTCACTTACCTTAGGGGCACTTTGAATGAGTCGCATCATTTTGCGCCAGTGGGAGGCTACGGCAGCTTGAACATCACCCTTTGCTTCCCTGACTGCCTTCTGAATGTCCTCTACTTCATCCGATTCAAGCTTAGTTTCTTCCCCTAATAGGTGCTTAGGTGAGCGAATAGAGCCGGGGCGATACCACTGTTCCAGGCATATCCAGGCTTCTAAGTTAGAGACTAGAACGTCATCGTGGATTCTCTCAGGGACTTCCCAGCGGCCAGCTAGCATCTCACAGGCTTCCATCTGTTGGAGGAGGATGGGGTCACGGGGAACGACTCTAGTGGCTTGAACCGCTCCTCTATAAGCTTCAAGGATTAGGGGTCTAGTTCGGGTGTTCATTTCAAAGCCTATACTCTTACTGATGATGTAGCCGCCTGGAGCCCTATCGTCTCTGCCCTTCCAGCGGTAGAAGTTCTGATAGTTATACCTGTCCCTTAGTACCTTTTGAGCCCATAAGCCTAGGTTACCTGTTAATTCGATCAAGACTACAGCGTTATTATAATAGGTCCCGATTACGAAGATGAGGGCGGCTAGGGGCTCAGGGCCTATCTTAGCTGTATATCGGAGACATTGTTCCCCTGTCTCCCCGCAGTAGACTGATATTGCAGCGTAGTCTTTCCCCTCTCTGATGCGAGCGTCATCTGTATTGATAATTCCCCTGGCGCAGTCAGCACCAAGGAAATAGTGGTACTTTGGCCTAGGGTGAGCCCAGATCGTAAGAGGAGATCGCGGATCGGCAACAAATGTCGCTTTATTTTTGACAGGGTTGCCATATCCGTCGAGTTCCTGGGTAAGTCGGCCAATGTCTGACTTTGGGGCAGCATCTATACACTCCCTTACATATCTAAGTTCTGGACGTTCAAAAACTTGAGATACTTAGGCATAGAAGGCTTCATCGGCAGTTACGGGGTATTCCTGGCGGAAGATGTCCACTTTCCCCTTGCAGAGGTTGGGGATAGCCCACTTCCTCCAGGCTATGCAGGATAGGGCTTTATGACACTTGCGGCACCTTCCGCACTTAGCCTTGCAGCAGGCCATGGAGAGGATGTCCTTCTCATCCTCATTCTCTATACTGGATATGGTTAGGTCTAGTGGTTCGCGTCTGCAGTGGATGTCATCCAACCATGTTAGAAAGATAGCTATGAACTCTGTATCTCCCCTTACGGCTGCTTGCCAGAAGTCGTAGAAGGTTTCCCCAATCCCGACCTTACCGAACGCAGTTGACTCGACAAAGATTCCAGTGTCTGGGTCATCTGGGACACTGTTGAATAGAGAAGTAAAACTTGCGCCTCCCGCTGGGAAGAAGGCTGCTTCGCTAAGGTGGAGAAAAGTCGTGCGACCTCCTCTACCAGCAATGGCAGTTTGAGCTGTGAGGAGCGTAAGAGTAGAATCGCCTTCCGCATGAGGGTAAGTGAGCTTGGTTGCGAGGGGCTCTGGGACGGGGAAGGGCCATGCTTTGAGGAGGTTGGTTGGGACATCGAATAGCTCCTTACTGGTATCGGCTAGACAAGCTACAATCTTGGCCCTGGCATTGGGTACTTGGGCTATGTGGCAGGTGGCAAAGCCGTCTACAGCACTACTGACGCCGACTCTTCTAGCCTTGACACTTACCCCTCTAACCTTACCACCTATTCGGGCTTGGTGCTGCTTGAGCTTCTCTTTCAGGAGCCATTGGTTATAGCGGAACTCAAAGTCGAATAACTGCCCTGTCTCCCTATCTATGATGGGTAGGCGGCTGAGGAGGAGCGTAGCTCTATCTAGGTCCAGCATTCTTATCTAGTTTCCCTTGGCATCGGGACCCTGGTAGGGTGGGGGAAGTCTCTGTTGAGGATTAGAGCACAAGCCTGGGAGCAGGCATAGGCGGCTTCAGGCAGGCCAGTCTCGAAGTTGTTCCTCACCCTGTAGGTTACGAATCTACCAGCGGTCACCTCAATGATATTCTCACAAGCGAAGCACTTTACTCTCTCTACTCTGTTCTCACTAATCCTCTTCTGGAGCAGCATACCTCCTCTTTCGGTCTCCAAGCGAATGGCAGCTAAGTGTTCCAAAGCTTCATTCAAGGGGGAGTTCTCCCAGTCATACTTCTCCCTCATGCGGAGGGCTTTAGCTCTATCTTCATCAGTGAATTGGTAAGAAGGGGGAAGGGGCTCAGGTGGGGTAGAAGAAGGGGTCATAGCTCCCTTGGTCATCACCACCTGGCTGTCCATCCCCATCTTGGCCAGTTCTTCCTGCGTCTTGGCTGGAGGGATGGGAAGAGGGGGCTCTGGTTCGTCAGGAGCGGGTTGAACCATCACCGTTGGAACAGACTGCCTGCCTACGACCTTAATATTGTTCATTGGGGGCATCAATAACTCCTAGAGATTCTATTTCTACCTTGAAAGAAGAAGGCCTTGGTACGAGCGTGTTCAGGCCTCCCATACCTTTGATACTGTAGTTCCTGGTTACCCCTGCGAGGGTCTAGAGTTCGTACTTGTACTCCTCCACAGGCCTTGCAGCCGAAAGTGACATCAGTGGGACGTTCCTGGAGGACAATAACCTCTTCATTGGATTGGAAGAGAGGGCAGGTGTTATTTTTGCAGGGGGGACAGGGCTGCGGCACGGACGAACTCCCTTCTCTCCTCAGGGGATAGAGCTAGGTACTCATTCCTTGGGAGGACCTTCCTCTTCTCCCTGAGGCCTAGTTTGACCAGGCTTCCATTCCTGAATCGCCTCTTCATTACGCTTCTACGGCCTAATTCCCTTTGAGTGCGAATCAACCCGAAGTCCTGCTTTGCCATGCGGATAGCAGTGGCTACTAGGATACCCTTCATCTTGCTGGGGACGTATTGGTCGCCCTTTTTGGCGATCAGGGTAGATAAGTGCTCCCAGGCCCTGGCGGCTACTCCAGGGGGTAGGTGAGAGAATAAGGTCTTATTCTTGTACGTTTTAGCTGATTTACGAATAGACCTAGAGGGCTTCTTCAGTACCATCTCCATAAGGACAGCTGGGTCAGTTAGATTGTCACCCTTTGGCATCGCCTGTTCGCTCCTTGTCTATTCGTTCCTTAGCTGCCTTTATATGTTCAGGGTCGGAAGAGTGTCTTAGTACTCCCATTAACCCTAACATATTATTAATGTTAGCTGTACCACTTTCGACGGCAGCTGTCTGTTCATTATTGGCATTCTTGGCTGCTAGAAGGTCCAGGGCCTCATTCCTATAAGTGGCGGCTATCTCCTTGGAGGGCCATCTCTTCATCCTGGCCTTCTCCAGGTTACGTTTACAGGCTAGTCGCTTCTTCTCACTTCTTGACAGGCCTCCTACCTTACCAGCAGCCTTTTGATGGCTGGTGAGCTTATCCTTTAGGTAGGGGCTGAGGTCTGATGGGTCCATCGCTATCCTTTTCCTTTACCTTTCCATCCGAACTGACAGACTTGAATGGGATATTGAGGTAGTAGGGCTCACTGCTGTCCGAGTTCTGGAGCGAGTGGGCATAGCAGACATAGGAGTAGATAGAGGGCCTGACAGTGAGCAGCTGCATCTTCCTGCCACATTTGGGGCAGAAGATGTTTTCGGGGGCACTTGAAGCGATTTGGGGCGTAATAGAGCCCATTTAGCACACCTTTCGGTCCCTCGCCAGTCGTCCGACATCATATTATCCTGAATCCTCTTGAAGCACTCTTAACAGGAAGCAGAGAATTTTGTCAAGGGAAATGTTAAATAGGGGTGAGAGAGGGTCGAGGCCCGAGCCTTTCACAATAGACACCTATAAGGGAGGGTAGAGAGAGTATATCTACACTCTCTACTAACTACACCCTTGCTGGTTCAAGAATAGCATAGTCAATATTCGAATGTCAAGTGAAATTTTTAACTACAATACTATTAATAGGATACAGGAGCGAATAAAGGCTGTATATAGTACTATAACTAATAAGTGTAGATAGGGCCAGTGTGAGAGAGTACCCCGAAGGGGTAACTGAGGAAATAGAACCCGTTACCGGCTTAGTGAGCTAAGTGACTGATATTAAAATTTCGCTTGACATCCTCTCTCGCTAGATGTATTTTCCGAGTCGAGAGAGGGTCATTTATTATATGAGCAGATACTTCAGCAACGACGGGTGGGAAAAAGCGGCAAGAAGGCAAGCTCGTTTGGACAGATGGGTGGACAATACTAGGAAGAGGCGGGAGAAGGCTGTTTTGGCCCTGGGAGGTAGCTGCATGGGGTGTGGGGAGACCGACCAGGAGAGGTTGAGAATAACAGCTATTCCCAAGGAGGCTAGGGGTTGGGGCAGGTCCAAGCTACACGCGGAGATTCTTGAACGGGTTAGTAGTGGGAGGGACCCCAAGGAACTAGCTATCCTCAAGTGCGGGCAGTGTTGGAGGACTGAGCTTACTGAGGCGGCCGTCAGGCATAACCTGGAAAAGATGGAGCAGTTGAAGAAGCCAGGTACTGGGATATTCTACTGGGTAGGTGGACAGAAGGTAGAACAGATGAGACGCGGGGGGAAGATTATAATAGCCGATGGGATTGTCACCTCCTGGAGAGCAATGGAACACTATGACCTGGGAATTGACCAGCTGTATAAGAGGGATTAGTTCATTGTAAGACTACTTGTAAGACTCCTATAATACTCCTATAATACTTCTTATAATACTCCTATAATACTCCTTATAACCCTATATATAACCCTATATATAAGTATATAACCCTATATATAAGCCTTATAAAGATTCTGCTTAGTGTTAAAATTAGTGGCATAGAGATATAGATTAGCGCGGGTCCCATTCGCAGGACCCGTGGGGCCTCCTTGTAGGGGGGGGCTCGACTATAACGTTAGGGTCCTCCTGGGAGGGGGTGCGGAACTGGGAGGGAGAATCCCTAGCAGTAGGGAGTCTATACTGTAGCGGTAACGATACTCCATAGGCTATGCCCTACTAGCAGCGAGCCAAAAAACGTCACAGTGACACAAAGCGGCACCCAAAAGTGGCATACAGGACTACTAGTACTATTGAAAACAAAGGACTTAGCGATTGGCGCTGCGCTTGCACTAAGGCATTGCAGCAGTCGGCAGGTTGCAGGGAGCTGGTACGGGGATTATCTTGATAATCCCAGAGGTTAAGGTGTATATCGCGGGACATAATCCCTGGATTACACCGTCTGGCTTCTATTGCTGCAGGCGAATTACAGGCCAAGCCACCGACGCGAATCCCACTATTAGAGGCAAGCTCTGCCTCTGTAGCCTACTTGTAGCCTACTTGTAGGCAGTGAGATACCCGACAGCAACCCACTCCGTGGACTAAGCTGAGGTTAAAGCGGTTCATCTACTAACTATCTTCCCTTTCATTCGACTAGCGTAGGTATGACCACTAGGCTATCCAGCGTAGGTCTGACCACTGGATACGTGAGTGAAAGGCATAGATGGCTAGCTAGACTAGCGATTAATTCTACTCCAATGGAGGGTATCAGTATGGCAACGATTGCGAATGTGATTGAAAACAAGCGGGTTAACGGGCAGGCCAACGGGCAAGTGAAGTCCAATGGTCCGAGCCGGGAAGAGTTGCTGGCGCGGATTGCGGAGCTTGAGGCCAAGGTCAATGCTCCCAAGCTACTCCAGAAGCTCTACGTCAAGGTGATGGACGTGCTGAGCGATGGCACTGCAGGCAAGGGCGGAGTTGCAGTGTTTGGGCTGCAGCGCAATCCGGTCACGCTGTACGCTGAGCAGTGGGAACGGCTGCTGGACGGGTGCAATCCTACCCCGGAATCCCCTGTGGCGGCGATTCTCCAGGCCTGCAAGTCTCCCAAAGCTACCAGAAAGAACAGGGAATAGGCTCAGGGTAGGCTAGAGGGGGGTACTAACTCTAGCCTATCTAACCTGAGGTTATTCTCTATCCTGACTGATGAAAGGGGGAATTGTGGACGCTTTATTTGTAGCTGTGATCGCTACACTTGCCATTGGAGTGTGGGTTGTGCTAATGGCTGATCTACTTGACTGGAAGAATGGAGAGTAGGTATGAGACTTGTAACGCTATTTGTCCTGGAGGTAGTCCTGTTGATAATTGCTATCGCCCTGACTGTAGTCCTGGGAGGGTGCGAGACTAAGTACAGACCGCAACCCCATGTGCCTGGATGTACTGGGATTAACTGTAATCGATAGGTAGATAGGTAGGCTAGTCTATCCCTAACCCTAAGGAGGTGGGATATGGAAGGCAGACTGAGGGCTGGAGACACGATTTATATCGTGGGTGGGTATGGTATGCTATCTCCCGCTACCATAGATAGAGTAGAGAAGGACGGAACTGTTATTGCAACGCTAGTTGATGTCCAGCAAACTAAATGGGGAGTAGCTAATCAACTAGCGATTGACCCTGAGCCATTGAGGGTGTATATCCCGCTTAGGAACAGAGTTTAGGCTTAGTTTGGTACTTGACAAGTTAAGCCTATTAGTAGTATAAACCCTATGGAGGTAGTTTTCTATGCCATCTGAGCTAGTAGCACACGTGGACTGCAACAAGGTGACTAGGGAGCAGCTAGCCCTAATCCCTACCCCGGTTGGAACGGATACGTTTAAGCCTGTTCCTTTCATTGAGTTAGTGGAAGGGATCGACGCGGTCCTGCACAGCCGGGGAATCAGCATACAGAGAGAGGACTTCGCGGTTAGAAGTGACTGCAATCGCCTGTTTGGGACGTTTGACCTGTCCCTTGAGGGGATTGAGGGAACGTGCGGGGCTATGGGACTAAGGTCAGGGAATGATCGGACTATGAAATTGCAGATGATATTCGGGGCTAGAGTATTTGTCTGCGATAACATGGCCTTCTCTGGCGGGTCGATTATCCTCAACCGGAAGCATACAGCTAAACTCGATTTGCTGCCTGAACTCATGGGGGCAGTGAAGAGATTTGAGATAGGGTATGAGGTATTTAGGAAGAATATGAGCGAACTCAGGACCCTAGCGTTGACTGAGTATGAAGCTAAGTCAATGATCTACAACGTGTTCCATGCACAGATTATGCCTATTAAGTACTTTAGACAGGTGGGTGATCTGTACTTTGGGGAACATAAGGAAGAGTATGGGAGAGATACGGCCTATGCCCTTCATAACTGTATCACTGAGATAGCCCAGGACATGTTCCTGAACAGAAGGATGCTTGCTATGCAGGCAGTGGGAGAGATGTTTGGTATCTAGTAGTTAAAGGTAGAGGGGGGGGGATATGATCTATCCCCCTCTCTATTAATCCCTAAGGAGGATTAGAATATGGCAGCATACGGTTCAAATGGAGTAACTAGGATTCGAGTAGTGGATATTCCCATTGGCAAGACAAGAGGGGGAAGGAATGCGTTTGTCTCTATTCTAGCGGGGATTGAGCAGAATATCCTTGCTGGAATAGGCCCTCAAGAGGCTCTGGAAGTAGTTCCCCCAGGAACGGGGAAGTATTCCTATTCTCAGTTATTGAATAAGCTGAATAAGCTGATAGCTGAGAAGAAGTACTCTGTGGATGCCTTCGCCAGGGAGAAGGAAGGGAGGAAGGTTATTTATATAGTAGGTAGATAGGATAGCTATGGAGGGTAGGGAATCCTACCCTCTAGCCTGTTCTGCTCTGAATAACGTGGGTAGCGCGGAAGTATTAGTCCTACGTAGTAGAATGGGCTAGAGGTTAGGATAACTACTATGATTATAACTATAAGAGTAGATAGTGGAGCACTCCAACAGTTGATTGAGAGTGCGGAAGTTAGAGCTGAACAGTTTGAAGGCAAGCATAGTGACTATACTGGAGAGGAGGATAGGAAGGTAGCCTTCTATATTAGAGAGTGTATAGCCAGAGTAAAGGAGGCGATGAATGGCGAAGATGTCTAAGGCTCAGTATTTCCTCTTGGCTAAGGCATTAAGAGAGGCTAATGACTATTGCGATGATTATCCCGATAGAGTTGAGGAGGGTGTAAAGGGTGGCATAGATATGGCCGCTAAGTATATCACTCAGGCCCTAGCCAAGGATAATCCAGCGTTTAATCCTGTCCACTTCCTTAAAATGGTGAGAAGGGAGGTGCCACTGATCGCTCCAACCAAGCGGAAGTAGGCTCTAAATGCTATTTTCGCTTGACACTGCCTAATTTTTGCTGTATAATCTAACGCTAATCGAAGGTGGTCAATGTTCCAACTGGACTTAAGGAGGGTATGCTTGTGGCTATGCATATGCTTCCTATTGTCGCCATCTAAGAAAACAGCTATCTCAATGGTTCTGTTCTGGTTGATTATAGGAATGGTAAGCGTAGGGATAGTGTGTATTATCACTATAGTTTCAAGGTCAGTAACTCATATCCAGCCTAGCCAAGGGGGGAGTGAGATGAGGAGGAAGTACAATGGCTACCCGAAAGACTAGCCGCAAGGCTACTAAGAAGGCTCATAAGGCCCCAGTCAGCAAGGATGTGCAGTGCCTCCTGAATGGACAGCCCTGCGGAGTGGTGAGTAATCCTGAAGGTCTGAGCATCGCCCAGGCAGCGAATCAGATTGCACGGGACAATGGCCTGAAGTCCTATTCCATCCTGGTGGATGGAGTGAAGGTTGGAGTGGAAGAGGCAGCGAAGGCCCTCAGTGGACACAAGTCCATTGAAGTGTTTGCCAAGGAGACAAGAGGCTAATCCCTTTCAAGAAGAGGGAATAGCCTCCTTAGTCTGCCTTCAGGCGAAGGTCCCTGATTCCGCTTCAGGATGCTCAATCCTAGCACATCAGCCGGGGGGTGTCAAGCGGATTTCAGGGATTTAGAATGTGGGAGATAGATTACTCTGAGCTATACGTACTTTACTATACTATTCATAGTGTACTACTAGCTGTGAATAGTTGGTAGGGATAATCGGTAGAGTTGGATGATCTATCTCCCCATTCTCCTTCTCCTATTAACTTTCTCCTATTAACTTTGAATAATCCATTAATCCTAAGGAGGTCAAATGGCTGAAGTAGCTAGTGATTCGGTTGTTCCCCTTATCCCTGCTAAGAAGATTAGGGTTAAGGTTTATCAGTCGGAGGGGTATGGCTCTAGAATATGGAGTGTGGAGATAGCTATACTCACTACTAATTCTACTGACCCTAGGGGATATGTCTCCAATGCGCTCAATCCCCCTCCCCCTGCTATTGTTAAGGCCTTCCTCCCTCCTAACTGCAAGAAGTATATGAGTGGAAGGGGGAGATATGGTACGAGTGCTATCAGGGAGGCTCTTAATCAGGGGTGTCCACCGCAAGCTATGCATGATGCCCTGAAAGCGTGGGCGTTTAGTGTGCATGGGAATAATAATACTTCAGTGGAGAGTGAGTCCTCTGTGGAACTAGATGAGCAGAAGGCTTTGCTGAGGATTCAACCCGCTACTATGATCGTAGGGGGGAAGGTATATAGACTGGTTCCCACTGGGGAGGCGGATGCCACTTCACTGATTAAGAAGATTAGGAAGCAAGCTATTGAAGTGTCGAAGGTGGAGAGTAAGCTGATTATTGACAAAGCTGGAATAGATGGGAGGATGATTATCTCCCAGGCCCAGGAAGAAGTAGCTAATATGCAGGTGAAGGTGAATAGCCTTAGAAGGGAACTAGGGCAGATGCCTCCTAATTGGCTTGTTGATTCACATAGGCCAATACTGAAGCGTACTGATTCTAGATGGGCCGTTCAACTATCCCTCAGTCCCTGGATAAGGGAAATCCGCTTTACTATTCCATATTGGGACAATACGGTCCTGTTTTGGGACCCTCTCAGGCCTCATAATGAGGAGTTCTACAAGGATGGGAGGATGCCTGCATGGGTAGTGATAGGTAGTGAGGGGGCGTATTCTATCCAGTCTGTCTATATGACTACCTGGGTGACTACCCACATTGGCAGGACTGGGTGTATGGAACTGCAGAATATGCCTGCTAGACTACAATCGCTTAATGACTTGATGAATCTAGAGAGGGCTGTGAATAGAGGGATACAGGTGGTCAATCTGAATTCCCCCTTGCAGACTGATACACAGAACTACTGGCCTGAGTTCCGGGAACAGTTACCTCCTACTGTTATATCCCTACTGAGGAGAGATATATCTATCGATCCTAGTCATGGTACGACTATGGAGGCGTATTTCAACGCAAGGCCAACTCTAAGGCCTAACAGGACTGAGACAGCTAGGGCTGAACAGGCAATGGTCTTTAGCGTGGCCGGGGCTGAGAGGGAGGAGGTCTAATGCCAGTATATACTGATGATGGAACACTTGATCCTATTTATCAGCGGCAAGCGGATATTGGTCTAGCCTATCCTGGTAACGTCTATCTAGTCGGGTGTGGGGGAGTAGGGTGTTGGATAGCTCTAGCCCTTGTCCTAGCTGGACTGGATTACCTAACCCTGTTCGATGGGGATACTGTCTCTATTCACAATTTGAACAGATTCCCTCTCCCTGAGAGTGCGGTAGGACAGCCCAAGTCATTGGCTCTAGCTAAGTGGCTGAAGTCTCTCAGGCCGACTTCCACTATCCAGGCTAGGGGGGAGTTCAATCCTATCTATGGATATGACAGGCCTAGTTGGGTGGTCTGTGCTACTGATAATTTGAAGAGTAGGCAGATGTGCCATAAGTGGGCTAAGGAGCAGAGAGCTAATTACCTGGAAGTAGGGGCAGATGGGGAGAGGTGGACCCTATCCCCTACTCCTCCTGAATTCTCTACTGATAATGAGAATATGAGGGGATACACTAGTGTCCCTGTACATGTGGGACCCTGCATGATGGCAGGGGCAGCGGCGGCCTATTATGTATTACATAATGCTGAGCCTGGGTATTCCCATACTGGAATGTGGACAGGCAGTAATAGGTTGGAGTTAAGAGATGTATGTGAGAGTACTACATATCTATGTAAGGTATGTAAGGAGTCTCATACTTCTATTTTTGAACTAATCCAGCATATCAGAGGGCTACACTACTCATGGTTTAGTGTCCAGCAAGCTAAGATGCTGGCAGAGAGGTGGGAATTCCTAGGGAGTAAAGAGTGGAATGGACTTCTCCCCTATATAGATGGAGATGGGGACTGGGCATGGAATAGTGATGGGGAGGAATCTGAGGAATCTGACTCTGCGGAGGAGGAGGCTATAGAGTTAGAAGTGGATGCCGAAAGGGAAAGGGAATGGAGGGAGGCAGCTAATCCCCCTAATCGCCCTGAGCCTGGAGGGGAGTTCAACGTGGATGATGTTCCCGCACCTATAAGGGAGGAGGATGACAATGGGTAAGCGTTCAAGGATGAGGAAGGCCAGGGAGAGGGCTATGAATCTAGCCTCTCAATCCCTGGAGTTGGACAATGCAAACGGTAGACTGAGGCCCCAGGATGTAGACTTCGTGACTAGGATGAGGAGAGAATCTAGGGGAGAGGAGGGCTATACTGGTAGTACAAGGAAGGATTATGAGTATAGCGGGTATGGGTATGGAGGGTATGGATACCCCTACCAGAATGGGAGGTATCAAGTAGGGGTGGACAACCATACCTTCAAGACTGACTATACTCCTAGTCCTAAGAGGGATGAAGAGGTATTCCACTGTGAAGAGACAGGGGAATTGACTAAGGAGTGCCCCATTGCTATCACTCCCTCTATCCTTATCGACTATAGGATGTGGGAGACTTTCCTCAATGCTACGAAGGAGTTCTCTACTGAATGGATAGCCCTTCTCATTGGCAAGCTGGATAAGGACAGTAAAGGGAATCCGGCCTATGTCATTGAGAAGTTCTACCTGCCCCCACAGACTGCCAGTGGAGCGCACGTGGATGTGCCTACTGGGGTGAAACCTAGGCCTAACACTATTGGAGCTATCCATTCCCATGTGAATATGGGAGTGTTCTTCAGTGGTACGGACATTGCCCATTCTAACTGGCCTGTTGAGATAGTTATCAACAGGAAGGAACAGTATGAGGCAGTGGCAAGGCATAAGCTGAAGTGTGGGGAGTGGGCTAAGACTAAGGCTAAGGTATTTCTGACTGGGTCATATTTGTCAGATAGCCTAGGGAAGGCCTTCACTGAGGCATTCGAGAAGGGGAAGAAGTTAAGTGAGACTAGCAGGCAGTCTCCCATGACTCATATCCATGAGGAGGATAAAGAAGATGTATCGAAGGCTATCACTGTTACTAGTGGGCAGTCTACTACTACCTATGTCCCTCCTTCTGGTCCTACTGATGCTCCTACTGCAGGTCAGGGTGATCTACTGTTTGGGCACCTGGACGATCCACCGCTAGACCCTACACTCTGTGATGAGTGTGAAGGAACTGGATGGGTGGAGGATACAGATTCAATATCAGAGTATTATGGAATAGGGGGAGTGACCCCTGCCCCGTGTAAGAAGTGTGGGAATACGGGGTTATCAGAGTTGGGTAGGATTAGGAAGGCTGAAGAAGAGAAGGGTAAGTCTACTCCTACTCAGGAAGAGGGGAAGGTTAACTAGAGTTAGGTGACTGAGGCCCCTAGTTGTCTCAGCCGTAGTTAGTCCTATGCTAGGCGTACACAAGGGGAGGATACGTTAACTCCTCCCACTTCTTCTCCCCTGCTCTCTTCTTGAGAGTATGGAAGAAGGGGTGAATATGTACACTGATAGAAGGATACTACTAGCAGTTATACTTACTATACTAGCTATAGTTATAGCTACTGCCCCTACTCCTAAGAGAAGGTGTGATATTAGGGACGATAACTGTCCAGGGTATGAAGGACAGTGCCCATAATGCTAACAGAGAAGCTAACAGGGAAGTGTAAGTCTAAGGTTAGATACTTCTCTCCGAGAGAAGCTAGTGATGAGGCCATTGATTATTGTGAGAGGCATCCTAGGTCGGAGGGGAATATCAAGGCCTATAAGTGTCCCTATTGTCCGTATTGGCATATAGGGCATAGTGATAAGGAAAAGTTATCCGCTCCTACTTCCCCAGTAAAGGGGGAGTTTGAGCAGGTGATGGATAGACTAGGTGTGAAGAGGAGGACTAGATAGGGGGTAGTGATGGATAAGAGGATGGCTAGAGAATTGGATAACTACATTACCGGCCACTATGGAGAGGACCAATTCCCCCATAGAGGTTATAGGAGGAAGAGGATGAATAGGACTTGGAGAATAAGTGGGAACTTCCCTAAGGTGGGGGAGGTGGCTGTGTCCGTAACTGCTCCTAACTGGCAGGGAGCTATTCGGAAGGGAGCCCTAGCCTTAAAGAGGTGCGAATTACTAAAAGGGAGGAAGGTCAAAGCTGCCAGTTTTATGCTGGAAGAGAGGGCTATGGACAGTCCTAGATTACAGGGGGAGCAACTTGACCTTCAGGAATCTGGGACAGAGGGTCAAACGCCTGAGCCCACAGTTGCTGAATCAAAGGGGTCAGACTAACTTCATTAGCTATAACTGAATTGTGGACTACTCTTAACGCTCCTAGGGCTTCCAGGTCGCCTATAATGTATCCCATAGTGCTCTCTGGGAGCCCTACTAAGAGTCTAAGTTGGTCGGTTCCAATAGTTCCATTAAGAGGGATATGTTCTAATACCCCTGCTCTCTTATGGGGGATGCAGTCTAGCGCCACTCTCCTGCCTATACCCATGTCCGACTCGTCTATAGTTTCCTTCCTGAACAGTGCGGCATGGTTAGCTATCAGACTGCCTAGTTCCTTACTCATCCTACCACTATTCTCTACTGAGGGGATTTCATCTATAGCCCCACTATATTGGTTCCTGCTAACTACTCCTCTGCAGTGAGAGACTATCTCACTCATGGCTGCTACCCTTCTCATTTGATGAGTGGATAGTTTAGGAGGGGGATTGATAATGGGAGGAGTGGCCTGGAAGAACTCCCTTGCTAGGTTCCTAGTGGTCTTAGTTATGTGTTCTTCAAATCCTCTCTGCCTCTGGGCACGTTCACCTTGTTCTACCCCATCCTTCCTAGCTATTCTAACCTGGATGAACCGTTCTCCTAGGTCCCTTCTAGCGGCCCACTTACTCTCGAATTGGACAGTGGCTGCAGCTATAACAGTTAGCTTACCCTTCCAGCTGATAGGATTCCCTTTACCTGTATCCTTTACGAACGAGCCATCGTATATCTCTCTCAGTTGGGCAGCTATCTCAGCTTGATCTTCTGCTCGCTTACTCCCCATTGTGGTGAAGTCTTTGAAGGCTAGTATCCCATTGCTTATCTGATGTAGGAGGGAGGCGTTGGCTGTTCCTGTATAACCTGATAAGAAGGTCTTAGGAGTGAGGTCACCCTTCATATGGACATTGGGAATATCTAAGAGGCTATTGATGCAGATAGAGGTCTTATCCCCTGAAGAGGGGCCAAGTACCATTAGCCATACAGGGTCACAGCTCTTATGGAATTGGGCAGCTGCTACAGATAAGACTATACGTACTGCTTCAATATCAGGTTTGAAGAACCATTTGTTAAGGTGAGCAGTGTAAGAGGTCCAGGCTGATTCGATGGAATCGACTGGGCTGTCTCTATTAACGGTAGGTTGGATAGGTTGGATAGGAGTAGGGGACTGTATAGGAGATTGGATAGTAGGCTGGATAGGGGTATAGGTCTGTGTCCGTAACGGTTCGTTGACTTTAGCAGGTTGGCTAGGCACACCTCTTCCCAGCCCTGGGAGGACATCAGCCATTTAATTTTACCCTCTGCTCTAGTGGAGGCGGAATCGGAGCGAACCGGGATAGTAGCATATCAGATTTCGAAAGTCAACTATTTTTAACAATTGACTCGATTTTATAATGTGGTATAATCAAGGACCTGAAAACTTTGAGGCGGCTATGATTCACAAATCTGACGACGGTAATCCTGTATATCTATTCGACAGGAGTAGGTTAGAGTGTGCTAGGAAGTGTCCAAGGGAGTACTATTGGAGGTATGGATTCCTTGGGATAGGGATAGTGAGGAAGGTTGATATACCTCCCTACTGGCCTTATCTAACTGGGACCTTCATCCATGAGGGGATTGAGAATATATTGTTACATGGGATGACGGGTAAGGCTGCAGCGGATAAGGCCTATGCGGATTATGCTGCTCTAGTAAGGCCTATTATTAACTCCCCTGACCTACAACCTGAGCAATCTGCTCTACTCAATCTGGATTTAGATCAGCAGTTGGATTTGGTACAGGCATTGGTGTATGGGTGGTACCTAGCTAGCTATCCTACTCTAACTGAGAATTATACCTTAGTAGAGGATGGGATTGAACATGAGGAATCTATTTGCTGGGAAGTGGATGGCTCGTTGATGGTGTTGATGACTAGGACTGACCTCTTATGTAAGAGTAAGGCTACCAATGGGGCTATGCTGTTCAACCTCAAGTCTACATCCAATCCCGATATGAAGTGGAGGAACAGCTTCAATAGGGATATGCAGACCTTAACTGAAGCTATAGCTGTGGAGGATAGATTAAAGATTAAGGTAGAAGGAGTAGTGATAGAGGGACTTGTGAAGGGGACTAGAAATGAGTATCCCAAAGGAAGCGGATTCTACCAGCACAATAACATGCTCATCTACTCCTGGGTCAAGGACTCAACAGATGTCTCCCTACCAGGGGAAGAGGGGGGTATGGAGTTCGCCTACGAGTATGAGTGGACTTGTACTGAGGCTCATATTATGGGGAATAATAAGCGTTGCCCTGGTGGTAAGCAGCATAAGCTGGGCCAAGGGTATAGGAAACGGCTTGTTAGGGACGTTTTTCCTGGGGGTGTGTATGGGTGGATTGATCACCTTGTCAGAGTTGCTCCTCACGTCCTCACTTCTTACTTTGTTAGACTGGAACCGATTCAAAGGGACGAGTTCCAGGTGGAGAGATGGAAGAGGATGAACCTGCCACAGGAGAAGATTAGGCAGGATGCTGCTAATAGTGTAGATAACTATTTCATTGCTAATGATAAGAACTCAGCTTTCCAGGTACTGGATAATAGTTTCCCCATGCATGAAGGGTATCAGTGCTTTGACTGTAGTTATCAGGATATATGCTGGTTCAACGCCGACCCCTTTGATGAGACTAAGTGGAAGCCTAGGGTACCTAATCACCTAATGGAAGCGAAGATGCTGACGCCTGAAGGGGAAGAAGTATAAGTATGGATAGGGATACTATACTAGTTGTTATGTTCCTATTGGCGGTGATCTTCTGTGCTTGGGTAGTGGGTTATGATAGTGGGAGTAGGAGGAAAGATGAGTAAGATATGTCCTAACTGTAATAGGCCACTGGACGAGCACTATGTAGCCAAGTCGGCTACTCTGAACAGGCCGCATGTGTATATATGTCCTACGAACGTGTGCCCGGTGGATGAGTTGTTTGAAGAAGTGCCTGTGAAATCGCCCAAGGATTGATATGTCAACTGGAATAGGAAACGAATGGGACCCTGGAGATCCTCCAGAGATTCATAATGAACCAGCGCAGCCAGCCGACTTTGAAAGAGGCCGCTTGCAAGGAAGGGAAGAAATACTGAGCATCATCGACGGGACTTTTGGCAGCAAGCAATTAGCAGAAAAGATACGTAAGTTGGAACTGGCAGCGCAGCCAGCCGGGGAGTTTGATGACAAGAAAAGCTAATCCCAAATGCTCTTGCGGGGCACCATCTGCTAAAAGTAGTTGGTATTGCCTTCCGTGTAAGCGAAGAGTGTCCAGGGAATGGAGGAAGAAGAATCCCCAATCTGGCCGCAGGCATCAGCGTGACTGGCGTAACCGCAATAGGCACAAATATAACGCACAAAGGATGGTACGTAAAAGAGTGAGAAGCGGAAAAATCGTACGGCCTAATTCCTGTCAAGTATGTGGGATTTTGGGTAAACCCCAAGCCCACCATGACAATTATTCAAAGCCGCTTGAAGTTATGTGGTTATGTGCTCAATGCCACAATGACAGGCATCGTGCTCGGGCCGCGCTCCAGCGG
>Ga0182036_10000317_pt1 | contig 21752 bp, 7 predicted proteins | sample sta12Cox44000080_FD_125966 | JGI IMG/M metagenome (GOLD analysis project Ga0182036, IMG submission 125966) | Lab enrichment of tropical soil microbial communities from Luquillo Experimental Forest, Puerto Rico - statoxic.12C.oxic.44.000.080 | ecosystem: Environmental > Terrestrial > Soil >...
CGGCGGAATCCGGCTGAAGGCATGCACTTTCAGGCCGTCCAGCCGCCCTGCTTGATCTACCTGCAGCCGGAACCCGTCCGAACCATCGACGTCGATCGCCGTGTGACGAGCCTCAACGACAAGGTCGCCGCGAGGCGTTGTCGGGGCGGCCACCAGCCTGCTGGCATACCGCTTCCCGTCACGCAGGGCCACCTCGTCCTGCTCGGCACCGGCCAGCAGTTCTTCTAGCAGGGCCGTAGCCGATGCAGCACCCTCGGCATCGATGTCGAGCATCGTCGTCTTCAGTTCCGGGTGCTCAAACGTGAGCACCCGCGCCAATCCACGAAGCGATGTCTGCGCCAGGGTTACCGCAGCACCGGGATCAAGCTGCTGGGCACCGCGTGTGACGATCCACAAGCGCGGAGTGTTGCGGGCGCCCATGCGTGACACCGCCTTGACGATGTCGGCGATGAGCAGTGTGCGCTCTTGCGCCAGGTCGAGTTGCGTCCGCTCCGGCAGGGACTCATCAGCGGCCCGGGGTGGACACAGCGCCACGATTGAGTCCCAGGAGAAGTCGGTGCGCGTGATCGCCGCCCGCAGCGCTTCCTTGTCGCCGGGCGAAACCCACTCGCAGTGCGCTGTCCGCTGTTGAAGCGAGGAGCCCAGAGCGGTCAGCAGCGGATCTCCCGCGACCTGGTCGCCCACCACCAGCACGGTGCCGCCGACCTCGGATGGCTGGTCGAGATCGAACGGCTTCCACTCCAGCGTGAACAGCCGGTTGGTGAGCTCGCCGCGAGAGATCCGCGCCACTTTCATCTCGACTTCGTCGACTTCCAGCAGCACTTGTCCGTGCGAACCGGTCAGGACCACCTGGCCGACCAACCGATCCGGGCTGCTCGTCACCGCCAGTGTGCCGACGGCGGACACGCCACCGGTCACATCCCCATACACCCGGACACCGGCCAAACGCACCGGCAGCACCACCACCTGCCCGTCGGTTTCCGCCCCGGCGAGGTCGGTTGCCGTCTTCGTTGCCCCTAAGGCCTGCAACGCGATGTCGACCATGACCGGGTGCAGCAGGAAGTTGCGGGCACCGCGTTTGGCCGCCGACGGCAGTCGAACCTCGGCACGCGCCGCGCCGGAGTCCGACACGGTCAATCCGACGATCCCCCGAAACGCCGGTCCATGTTGCTGCCCGGCGCTTCGCAACCGCCCATACAGTTCCTCGGGATCCATTTCGGCTGCCGGCGCACCGTCAACCTGCACGGGCGCTGGCCCGGGTGGCAAGACGGGGCCGCGTTCGATCGTGGCTGTCGCGTGGGTAGTCCATCCCGATGCGGCTCCGCGAGAACGGATCTCGACTCGTGCCGCCGACTCGTCGCCGGTGAGGGTGGTGACGACGACCGATTGCTCGGTCATGTGCATCACGTGATCCAGACACAACTCACGGATCGTCCAGGGCTCACCGCTGCGGGCATCGAACGCGTCAGCCGCTGCCGCCAATGCCAACTCGGCATAGGCCGCGCCAGGCAGAACGCATGCGTCGTCGACGCAATGGTCGCCGAGCCACAAAACGTCCGGTCCGAGGCGGCTCTCCCAAACCCGTGTGCCGTTGGTTGGATCCGTGACTCCGAAACCCAGCAGCGGGTGAGTTCCCTCAGTCAGCGGAGCCGCGGCCGACGGGCTGATCCAGTGGTGGGTGTGGTGCCAGGGGGTGGTGGGCAGGACGGGGTGGGGCTCGCCAGGGTGCGGGGTCTGTGGGGGGTGGGTGGTGCAAGTCGCGTTGAGGTTGGTGCGGAACGTCACGGTGTCGTCGGCGTCGCGCTGCAGGGTGCCGAGGTTGCGGCGATGCTCGGCGCCCAGAGTGTCATTGATGGCGTGGGTGAGCAGCGGGTGCGGGCTGACCTCGATGAAGGTGGCGTGGTCGGCGCCAGCGGTGGCGATGGCCTGACTGAACCGGACGGGGTTGCGCAGGTTGGCTGCCCAATGGTCGGCGTCGAACACCGGCATGCCGCCCTGGTGCTCATAGGTGGTGGTGATGATCGGGATGGTCGGGACGGCCGGCGCCAAATCCGCTAGAGCGGACCGCAATTCAGGTAGCACCGGGTCGATCGTCGGGTGATGAGAGGCCACCTCGACATCGACGCGCCGGGCCAGCCGATCGTCGCGCTGCACCACCGCGCACAGCATGTCCACCACGTCGGGAGGGCCGGCGATCACCGACTGGCGCGGCGAAGCGAAGACGGCCAGGGTCACCTCGGGGTAGTCGGCGATCAACGCTTCGGTGCCGGCCGGGTCCAGTTCCAGCAGAGCCATCGAGCCCTGACCGGACAGCCGCGACATCAACCGCGACCGGGTTGCGATCACCCGCAACCCATCGGCGACCGACAGCGCCCCGGCCACCACCGCCGCGGTGACCTCGCCCATCGAGTGCCCGATCACCGCATTGGGTTCGACGCCATGGGAGCGCCACAGCGCGGTCAACGCCAGCTGCACACCCACCAGGGCCGGCTGAATCCGCTCAATACCGGTCACTGACTGGCCCTCGGCCAGCACCTGCTGCAGCGAGAACCCGGCCTGTGCCACGAATATCGGGTCCAGCTCGGCGACCGCCGCCGCGAACGCCGGCTCATCGGTCAACAACTGCCGGCCCATCCCAGGCCACTGCGAACCCTGACCGGAGTACACAAACACCGTGCCGGGCCCTGGTGAAGCCTCGGCGCAGCCGACCACACCCGGTGCGGGTTCGCCCGCCCCCAGCGCCCGCAACCCCGATACCGCCAAAACCCGATCACGCGCCACCACCGTGGCGAACCTGGGCTGACGAGCCCGATGGTGATTGAGCGTGTGCGCCACATCGGCCAACGCCACATTCGCGCCGTCGCCGTCCATCCACTCGGCCAACGCCGACGCCGTCGCCGCCACGCGCTGCGGCGTCTTGCCCGACACCACCAGCGTCGTCACCGCCGTTTCGGAACCGCGTTCGGCTACCGGAACCAGCTCCGGCCCTTGTTCAAGCACCACATGCGCATTCGTGCCGCTGACGCCGAACGAGGACACCCCGGCCCGGCGGGGTCGACCGGTGTTCGGCCACTCGATGCCCTCGGCCGCTATGGTCAGCCGCGATGCGGCCTCACTGGCATGCGGTGTCAGCTGGTTGAAGTTGAGGTGCCGCGGAATATAACCGTCACGGATGGCCAGCACGGTCTTCATGAACCCGGCGACGCCCGCCGCCGCTTCCAGATGACCGACGTTGGTCTTCACCGACCCGATCACCAGTGGCTGGGAATTCGCCCGGTCGCCGAAAACCTTGCTCAGCGAATCGAGTTCGATCGGGTCGCCCAACGGGGTACCCGTTCCATGGGCCTCGACGTAGTCGATGTCGGCAGCGTTCAACTTCGACGACGTTAATGCGTTGCGTAGCAACGCCTGTTGCGCCGGCCCGTTGGGAACGGTCACTCCACTGCTGGCACCGTCCTGGTTGACCGCCGTACCGCGCACCACGGCAAGGATGCGGTTACCGTCGCGCACCGCGTCAGCCAACCGTTTGAGCACCACCACACCAGCGCCCTCGCCGCGCACGTACCCGTCGGCGCTGAGATCGAAGGTCTTGCACCGCCCTTCCGGCGACAGCATGCCCCATCGCGAACACGCGATGCTCGGTCCCGGGCTGAGCAGCAGGTTGGTGCCACCCACCAACGCCATGTCGCTTTCCCGCCCGCGCAGGCTCTGGCATGCGAGGTGCACCGCCACCAACGACGACGAGCAGGCCGTGTCGATGACCACCGCCGGGCCACGAGCGCCGAGGATATAGGCCAGCCGTCCGGCGGCGAAGTTCGCCGAATTTCCGGTTGGGATGTAGGCGTCGAGGTCCTCGGGACGCAACCGGCCTGCCAGCGTGAGCATGTAGTCGTAGGCGGTGACACCGACGAATACCGAGGTTTGAGTCCCGCGAATCGTGTGCGGCGGCAGGCCCGCATCCTCCAGGGCTTCCCAGGCAACTTCAATCAACAGCCTCTGTTGCGGGTCCATTGCAGCCGCTTCACGCGGGGAGATCGAGAAGAACTCGGCGTCGAACTCATCCGGCTGCCAGCCGGTGAGAAACCCGCCTTCCCTATTGCAAATGGTGCCCGGCACAGTGTGATCGTCCGTGTAGAAGGCGTCAGCATCCCACCGATCGGCGGGAACCCGGACGATGCCGCTTCGGCCGGCGCACAACAAATCCCAGAACTGTTCCGGGTTGTTCACCCTGCCTGGGAACCGGCACCCCATTCCGACCACCGCGATCGGTTCGGTGCTGGACTTTTCCGCGATTTCCAGGCGCGCTGTAAGGTCATCGATCTTGTGCAGCGCCTCGGTGATGATCGCCCGGCGATCCGGGGTTGCGGCGGTCATTGCGTTCCTTTTAGTCTTTCCGAAAGTTGTTCCAACAACTCGGCTTCGGTGAATTCGTCATAGGCGTCGACAGCCGGTAGGTCGTTCGCTGCTCCTGCTTCAAGGAGCTCGGGCAGGATGGTGGCCAGATAGTCGGTGAGGCTGTAAACGGTCGGGTAGTCAAAGACGACAGACGCCGGGAGAAACTCACCGAGGCTGTCTGACAACGCCCGTTGAAGCGTCACGCTCATCAGCGAGTCCATGCCGAGCTGGAAGTAGCCGGCCGACGGATCGAGCGTTTCGGTGGCAGGCATTCCCATCACCTTGGCGGCCAGGGCAGCGACGTGGTCGAACAACATGTTGTGTCGCCGTTCCGCCTGGCAGTTCCGCAGTGCATTCCGGAACTCACTTTGGGGCAACGGTGTGTCGTCCGGCGCAGGCAACAAGTCGTCGACGATGCGCAGTGCCCCGCGCGTCCGGTATGCGGCCGCCACCAGCGGCCAATCCGCGGCCACCACAACCGAATGCAGCCCGGCGTCCGGGCTCATCACCAGCGGCAGCGCCCCGATGGCCACTTCGTCGGCCATGGGATGTAGCCCGGATTCAGCGCTCACCTGGCTCGCGTCTTGCTGCGCGTCGGCCAGCGACTTCCACAAGCCCCAGGCGACGACGGTGGCCGGCAGTCCGACAAGGCGGCGGGCATGGCCAAGGGCATCCAGGAAGGCGCTGGTCGCGGTGTAGTGCGCCAGCCATCGGGAACCGATGAGACCGGAGATCGAGGAGAACGAAACAAAGTGCTTCACCGGCTGTTTCAGCGACAACCGATGTAACAGCCGTGCGGCGTCCAGCTTGGGCCGGAACATCGCGGCCACGTCGTCGTCGGTCATGTCGCTGAGCAACACCGGCCCGCCCGCGAAAGCCGCCAGGTAGATTCCTTCCAGTGGTGGCAGGTCCACCCCGAAGCGGTCGAAGAGCGCGGTCATCGCGGCAGGGTCGGTCGCATCCGTGGCAACCGGGATCAGGTTCGTCCCCGTTGCGTCTAGGGTTTCGGCCAGTTCCACCAGCCGTGTACTGGGATTGCGGGACACGGTGACGATCGTCTTGGCCCCCATCTGCGCGAGCTGGCGGATCAGATGCGGTCCGATGTTTCCGGTGGCCCCGATGACGAGCTGGCTGGTGTCGTCACTCAGCGTCACCGGCGACGCTGCCTGCGCGGTTCGCCTCTCGAGGCGGGGTGCACGGCGCACGCCCGATCGGTAGACGACCTGGTCCTCGCCGTCGATGCCGGCGGCTTCGTCCAATACGTAGCGCGCGACCAGCTCGGGGGGCATCGACTCATCGAGATCGATTAGCCCGCCCCAGATTTCGGGGTGCTCCAGCGCCAGTGTGCGGCCCAGGCCCCACAGCACCGCGTGGGCGGGATTGGCGCGCTCACCTTCGGTCACGGGCTGGGCATTGCGGGTCAAGACGATCAGCTTCGGCTTCGAATTGGTTGCGGTCATCGCGGCGGCCAGCCGTCGCGCCGCATCGAACACGTGGTACGCCGACTCGACGTCAACAGGATCGACTGCGACGGGCGGTGCGTAGAGCACGTTGTCGACAGCGCCGAGCAGGTCGTGCAGCGCGCTCGCATCATGGTCGAGCGCCGAGGGTGCGAGGAACTCAACCCGGGACCCGGGGTCGGCCAAGATCTTCAACCGGGCCAATTCGTCCGACAGTCCGGGATCGGACACCACGAGCCACGAGCCGCGGCCGGCGGTCGTGGCACGCTGGCCACTTGGCAAGGGGCGAACCGGCCATTCAAGCTGATAGCTCCACCCGTCGAGCACGCTGTTCCCGATTCCATTCGGGTTCACCGCAATCCCGTTGCGGCCCGTATGCTCCGGCCCTGCTGTAGCGGCCTGCGGGGCGGTGATCCAGTGGTGGGTGTGTTGCCAGGGGGTGGTGGGGATGGCGGGGTGCGGCTCGGGCGGGTGTGGGGTCCGTGGTGGGTGGTTGCTCTCTGCGGTGTAGAGGTTGGTCCGGAAGGTGACGGTGTCGTCGGTATCGCGTTGCAGGGTCCCGATACTGGCGTACTTGGTTTCGCGGTGCGCGTCTTCGAGGGTGTCGGTGATGGCCTGGAGCAACAGCGGGTGTGCGCTGATTTCGATGAAGGTGTGGTGATTGGTTCCGGCGCGGGTAATGGCCTGCTGGAAGCGCACCGGGTTACGCATATTGGTGGCCCAGTGCTCGGCGTTGAAAACCGGTCGGGTGTCACTGTCTTCGTAGGTGGTGGAGATGATCGGAATCGTGGGTGGCCGCGAGGTCAGATCGGCCAGCTCCGAACGCATCTGGGGTTGCAACGCATCCATCGCCGGATTGTGCGGGGCCACTTCGATGTTGACCCGACTGGCAAATCGGTTCTGCGCGCGCACCGAGTCGATGAGGGTGTTGATCTGCTCTGTGGGTCCGGCGATCACGGTTTGGCGCGGTGAGTTATAGATGCCCAACGTCACCTGCGGGTAATCGGCGATCAACGCTTCGGTGGCCGCGGCGCCCAGGGCCAGCAGTGCCATGCCGCCCTGCCCGGTCAGCGGGGCCATCAGCCGCGAGCGGGTGGCGGTCACCCGCAATCCCTCGGCGGGGGTGAGCGCTCCGGCAACGATGGCGGCGGCCACCTCGCCCATGGAGTGGCCGATTACCAGGTCGGGTTGCACGCCGTAGCAGCGCCATAGCGCGGTGAGCGCCAACTGGATGCCGATCAGGCCCAGCTGGATCTGCTCGATGCCGACCAGTTCCTTGCCGCCGGAGATCACATCATGGAACGAGAACCCGGCCTGTTCGACAAACACCGGCTCCAATTCGGCCACCGCCGCGGCGAAAGCCGGTTCGTCGGACAACAATCGGCGGCCCATACCTGCCCACTGCGAACCGCGCCCGGAGTAGACGAACACCGTGCCCGGCCCGGGCGAGCCGTCCTTCGGGCCCACCACCCAGGGGGCGTGCTGACCGGCGGCCAGGGCCCGCAACCCGGCCACCGCCGCCTCGCGATCGCGGGCCACCACTGTGCCGAACCTGGCCTGCCGCGCTCGGTGATGATTGAGGGTGTGGGCCACCTCAGCCAGGCCCAACCCGGCCCCCGGCCCCGCCATCCACTCGGCCAACACGTTAGCCGTCGCCGCCACCCGCTGCGGCGTCTTACCCGAGATCACCAAAGTCGCCACCTGAGTGTCGGGGCCGTCGGGGGCCATGGGCACCAGTTCGGGCCCCTGCTCGAGCACCACGTGCGCATTCGTGCCGCCCAAACCGAATGACGATACCGCCGCGCGTCGCGGACCCTCCGTGGACGGCCACGCGGTGTTGTCGGTGGGCACGAAGAATCTGGTCGACGACGCATCGATCGCCGGATTCCATTGCGAGAAATGCAGGTTGGGCGGAATCTGGCCGCGCTGCACCGCCAGGGAAGCCTTGATGAAACCCGCGATCCCGGCCGCCGCCTCGGTATGACCGATGTTGGTCTTGACCGCCCCCAGCGCACACTGGCTTTCGCCGCGGCCATAGGTCGCCGCCAGCGCCTCGAACTCGATCGGATCCCCCAGCACTGTGCCGGTTCCGTGGGCTTCGACGTAGTTCACGCTTCCGGGTGCCATATCGCCGGATCGCAACGCATCGGCGATCACATCACACTGGGCCGCCGTATTGGGCGCGGTGACGCCATTGGAGCGGCCATCCTGGTTGACCGCCGATCCCCGGACCACGGCCAGCACACGGTCACCGTCGCGCACCGCGTCGGTCAACCGCTTGAGCACCACCACCCCCGCGCCCTCACCGCGCACAAACCCGTCGGCGGCCGCATCGAACGTGGCGCATCGGCCCTGGGGGGACAGCAGTCCCCATGCGGATATCGCGATTTGGGTCTCCGGCCGCAGGGTGATGCTCACTCCGCCGGCCAGAGCCAGATCGGTTTCGCGCAGCCGCAGACTCTGGCAGGCCAGGTGCACCGCCACCAAAGACGACGAACACGCGGTGTCCACCGCCACCGCCGGACCGCGCAGGCCCAGCAGGTACGAGATGCGGCCCACCGTGATGCTGTGAGCGTTTCCGGTTCCGCTGTAGGCGTGCACGTTCTCGGCACTGGCAGCCAGCATGGACTGGTATTCGTTGAAGTAGACACCCATCATGATGCCGGTTCGGGTGCCGCCGAGGGAATCCGGTGGAATGCCGGCATGTTCGAGGGCTTCCCAGGCAACCTCGAGCAGCATCCGTTGCTGTGGGTCCATCGCCGCGGCCTCGCGCGGAGTGATGCCGAAAAACTCGGCGTCGAACCCCGCGATGTCAGGCACGAAACCGCCCCACTTCGTCGTCATGTGCCCCGGTGTCAACGGGTCGGGGTGATAGAACGCATCGGCGTCCCACCGATCGGCCGGTACCCGCGAGATCGCGCTGCGGCCTTCGACCAGCAAGTCCCAGAAGCTTTCCGGTCCCATGACATCGCCCGGGAAGCGGCAGCCAATGCCCACGACCGCAACCGGTTCTGCCACCGCCACGCGTGAGATCTTGTTGAACTCCTCGGCGAGCTTAGCGCGCTGTTGCGCGCTCATGCCGGAAATCCGGCTGAAAGCGGTGCGCATCAGGCAGACCTGTCGCCCTCGGGCGAGGTCGATTCGATTTCGTCGAATAGGCTGTCCAGAATGCTTCCCGCCGAGGCGGATAGCAGGGCCATCTCATCTTCTCCCGAATCTACCTGTGGCACAAGAAGTCTGGCGAGGTAGCTGGCCAGTGATGCGACCGTGGGATGGTTGAATAGCATCGTGGCGGACAACTCGATGCCCACGAATTGCTCAGCCTCGTATCGAATGGCCATTGCCATAAGGGAATTGAGTCCCAGCTCGGCAAACGGCCGATCGGTGTCCAGCTCCGCCTCCGGTACCCGGAGTTCGGCCGCGATGATGCGGCGTAACCCTTCTTCGAGCTCGCCGCGCACCTCGGTTGCCGGCATGTGCGACCAGTTCCGCGCCGCCACCAGACGCGTGTCCGTGGCCCTGGATCCATCGGCGCCGGCCGCTGTTGGCACCGGTACGACAACCGCCTGCGCGATGTCGTAGGTGTCCGCGTACTCCCAGGCGGTGAATGCCTCGGCCGGGGTGATGTCGCGTGAACCCATCCGTTGCAGTTCCTGGCTGACGATCTGGGCGTCAGCGGCGAATCCGAGCCCACGCCAGGCCACCCAGTCGAGGCTGAGGGTGTGGCAGCCCTGTTGGCGACGCAGTCGCGCCAACGCGTCCAGGTAGGAGTTGGCTGCTGCATAGGACCCCTGCCCCGGGATGCCGAATATGGCTGCCGCCGATGCGATCAAGAACATGAAGTCGACGCTGCCGGGCGGGAAGGCTTCGTGCAGTACTTGACTACCGCTGACCTTCGGCCACATGACCTGCCGCACCGCAGCATCGGACATGTCCGTGACCAGTTGATCGTTGGTGACGCCGGCCGCGTGGATGATCCCGTAGATCGGCGCGGCTCCGTCGCGATCCCGTCTGGCCAGCAGGGCTTGCAGGTCGTCGCGGCACCCGATGTCGATGGCCACGGCCTCGACTGCGACACCACGCATTTCCAGCGCGCGGATTGCGTCGATCTTCTGGCGCAATCCGGAGTCGATGGTGTCAACGTCCCATTCCCGCCTGGGCGGCAACGGCGTACGACCCACCAGGACCAATCGACGAGCGCCTCGATCGGCGAGCCAACCGGCCATCAGCAGACCAAGTGCGCCCATCCCGCCGGTGATCAGGTACGCCGCATCGGGCCTGCACCGCAAGGGCTTACGGAGGGGCACGCCCCCGACAGGCATAAGCGCCGGGGCCAGAACCACTCCGTCGCGCAGCACCAGGATCGATTTGCTGGGAGTCTGGATCAGATCGGCAAGTGCCGGGGCGGCGTCGCCGAGGTCGGCGGCGGCAGCCAGATCGACCAGTCCGCCCCACAGCTCGGGATGCTCGGCGGCGACGACTCCCGCGAGCCCCCACAAAGAGCTCTGGCCCAGCGCCGACGAACTGGCCGATTCGTGGACGCCGCGCGTGACAATCCAGAGCGCGGCCGGGTTATCGGTGTCTCGCCCCGCCAGGGTCTGCACCAGACCGGTCACCTCGGCCGAGATCCGTGCTGCGAAGTCGATGTCGGACTCGGTGGCATCAGCCCGTTGAGAAGCTGGCAGCGAATCGGCGACATAAAGCACGCAGCGCGCATCCGACAGCGCAGTCGATGTACAGCCCGCGTCTTCGAGGCGCGCCGAAAGCAGGGAAGCGGCGGCTTCATCGCCTTGGATGGAGACGGGGACGGCGACGGGACCTGCCGACCGACGGCCATCGGCATTGTCCAGCCGCGGCTGCCAATCGAGGGTGTGCACGAACTTCCTGGCGTCAGAGCTTGATTCGCCCACACCGTGTTGCCCACCGGATTGCTCGTCGGCAAGGTCCAGCGCCCGATATCGAAGCGACCGCATGGACAGACACGGCGCACCGCTGCGGGCAGCGACGGTGATATCGACGGTGACGCCATCGCCGTCACGAACTGTGTGGTTCACCGAGACCAGACCGCCCGGTTCGATGACGGCGTCGTTGAGCCGCACCTGCTCGAGGCTTGCCGGCACGTAGAGGCGCGGATCGCCGATGTCCGCCAACGCAGCGATATGGACCGCGGCGTCAAGCAGGGGCGCGGTCGAACCGTCCGGGAGAAACTCCGGGAGAGCAACGGTCGCCGTCAAGCCCGTCGATGTTGGCGTCCAGGAATCCAGCGACCATTTGAAGGGCAGGCCGTCGACTCCGCGCCTGGCGAGCAGCTCGTCAATTTCGGGTATCGGGTTGAAAATCGCGTCTCGGTGACAGTTCTCGTGGTGGTGCCCGTTGTCCCGGTGGGGGTCTACAAATTGCGCTAATTGCGCGGTGACATGCCGGGTCCACCGGTCTGTGCCCGTATTGGCGGCCGGCGACGAGGCCAGACTGATCGATTCGCAATTGGCCACCACCTGGATGAGGCGCGGCTGGTCGGCGAAGATCGGTTGCTCGAAGCGAATCCCGGACAGCGCGGAGTAGCCCAATTCCACTGCGGCAGAAAGGATTGTGTGCAGCACGATGGACGCAGGGACCAATTCGTTCCCTTGGAACCGATGCCGGCCCGGGTACGGCTTGGCCTCCGGCGCCAGCTTTGCCTGCCAGAGATGGGTAGGCGGACTCGACGACACTGTGGTGCGTTGGCCGAGCAGTGTCCCCGCCTTTGGCGCTGATCCCACAGAGCTCGCCCGCTGCGCGGTGCTGATCCAGTGGTGGGTGTGGTGCCAGGGGGTGGTGGGGATGTGGGTGTGTGGTTCAGCGGGGTGGGGCGTGTGGGGTGGGTGGTCGGTGCGGACGGAGTTGAGGTTGGTGCGAAAGGTGATGGTGTCGTCGGTGTCGCGCTGCAGGGTGGGGATGCTGGCGTATTTGCTGCCGGGTTGGGCTTCGGGATAGGTGTTGTGCAGGGTGTCGGTGATGGCTTGGGTCAGTAAGGGGTGTGCGCTGATTTCGATGAAGGTGTGGTGATCGGTTCCTGCGGCCGTGATGGCTTGCTGGAAATGCACGGGGTTGCGCATGTTGGTGGCCCAGTGCTCCGCGTCGAAGACCGGTGTGGTGTCCAGTTCTGCGTAGGTGGTGGAGATGATCGGGATGGTCGGGGTGCGTGGGGCCAGATCGGCCAGCTGTGAGCGCATCTGGGGTTGCAGGGCGTCCATGGCCGGGTTGTGCGGGGCGACTTCGATGTTGACCCGGCCGGCAAAACGGTTCTGCGCGCGCACCGCGTCGATGAGGGTGTTGATCTGCTCTGTGGGTCCGGCGATCACGGTTTGGCGGGGCGAGTTATAGATCGCCAGGCTCACCTGCGGGTGCTCGGCGATCAACGCCTCGGTGGCGGTGACATCGAGTTCCAGCAGCGCCATGGCGCCCTGCCCGGACAGCGGGGCCATCAGCCGCGAGCGGGTGGCGGTCACGCGCAATCCCTCGGCGGGGGTGAGCGCTCCGGCAACGACGGCGGCGGCCACCTCGCCCATCGAGTGGCCGATCACCACGTCGGGTTGCACGCCGTAGGAGCGCCATAGCGCGGTCAGCGCCAACTGCATGCCGATCAGGCCCAGCTGGATCGGCTCGACGCCGACCAATTCTTTGCCGCCGGCGATCACATCATGGAACGAGAACCCGGCCTGTTCGACAAACACCGGCTCCAATTCGGCCACTGCTGCGGCAAAAGCCGCTTCGTCGGACAACAATTGGCGGCCCATACCGGCCCACTGCGATCCGCGCCCGGAGTAGACGAACACCGTGCCCGGGCCGGGCGAGCCGTCCTGCGGGCCCACGACGCCGGGGGCGTGCTGACCTGCGGCCAAGGCCCGCAATCCGGCCACCGCCGCGGCACGATCGCGGGCCACCACGGTTCCGAACCTGGCCTGCCGGGCGCGGTGATGATTGAGGGTGTGGGCCACCTCAGCCAGCCCCACCCCGGCACCGGGCCCCTCCATCCACTCGGCCAACACCGACGCCGTCGCCGCCACCCGCTGCGGCGTCTTACCCGACACCACCAATGTGGACGCTCCCGGATCGGATCTCATTTGGGGTGCCGGGGCCACATCCCGGCCCTGCTCGAGCACCACGTGCGCATTCGTCCCACCGAATCCGAACGACGACACCCCGGCCCGGCGCGGCCGCCCCGCATCGGGCCAGTCAGTTTGTGTATCAACAACTTTCATCCGCAAGTCCGCAAAGGGAATATGCGGGTTGGGACTTTCGAAGCGCTGATTCGGCGGAATCTGGCCACGCTGCACCGCCAGCACCGTCTTGATGAAGCCCGCGATCCCGGCCGCCGCCTCGGTATGACCGAGGTTCGTCTTTACGGCGCCGATGAGCAGGGGCGAATCCTCGGGACGTCCGCGACCCAATACCATGCCGAGAGCGCGTGCTTCGATCGGATCACCCAACAGTGTTCCGGTCCCGTGAGTTTCGACATAGTCAACCTCGCTCGGCTGCATCCCTGCGTTGGCGTGGGCGGCGCGCAGCACCGCCATTTGGGCCGCTGGGTTGGGGGCCATCAGTCCGTTAGAGCGGCCGTCCTGGTTGACCGCCGAGCCGCAGATCACTGCAAGCACCCGATCGCCGTCGCGCTGTGCGTCGGTTAGCCGCTTGAGCACCACCACCCCGGCGCCCTCACCGCGCACAAACCCGTCGGCCCCCGCGTCGAACGCGCGGCAGCTACCCGTCGGCGACAACGCGCCGACTTGGTCGAAACCGCGAAATACCGCCGGGGACAGCAACAGGTTCACGCCAGCCGCGATTGCCAGATGGGAATCCTGGGTTCGAAGGCTCTGGCAGGCCAGGTGTATAGCCACCAACGACGAAGAACATGCTGTGTCGACCGCCACCGATGGGCCGCGCAGGTCAAGGAAATACGAGAGACGGTTCGCGATGATGCTCATCGCGCCCCCGGTATTGGTCCAGCTGTCGACCTGGCAGAGATCGGCGGAAGCAATGGCGCCGTATTCACTCAGGCATGCCCCGGCGAATACTCCGGTTTGCGACCGGCGCAGCGAGCTGGGCGGGATTCCGGCGTGCTCCAACGCTTCCCAGGCCACTTCCAGCAGCAGGCGCTGCTGTGGGTCCATCTTGTCCGCTTCGCTGGGGGACACCTCAAAAAATTCTGCATCGAAGGCGTCGATGTCGGGCAGGAACGAGCCCCACCGCGTCGCGCGGGCCAACGCTGCCGCCACCTCGGGTGAGCCGTCTTCGAACGGCCGCCACCGTTCGGGCGGGACCTGCCCGATCGAGCAACCGCGCTCACAGAGAAACTGCCACAACGCTTCTGGCCCGGATATCCCCGCCGGGAAGCGACACCCCATCCCGATGACGGCGATTGGCTCGTCGATCGAGTTTGGAGCCGGGCGCTTGAGTGCGGCGTCCGATTCGGGGTCGGGCTCGGGCGCGGTGAGGTATGCGGCCAGAGCGTTGATCGTCGGGTGCTCCCAAAAGTCGATCGGGGATACGGTCTTACCCAACAACTCTGACAATTCACCGGACAGCACGACCGCGTCGCGAGAGCTCACCCCGAGGTCGGCCAGTGACAGATCTGGGTCGACCTCGTCCGGTGTGCAGCCGATGTTCGTCACCAAGTAGTCAACCAGCCAGTGGCGCAAGTCGGCTTCGTTATTGATGCTCGACGTCATGCAGATACGTCCAACCGCTTGAATCCGTCGCGTCGATATCGTTCGATGCAGGCCGAACGCCGGACCTTGCCGCTCGTGGTGATCGGTATCGAACCGGGTGACACCAGAACAAGATCGGCGACACGCAGGCTGTGCGATCTGGAAATCGCCGATGTGACTTCGCGCTTCACCGAGCGAAGTTTGAGCAGTGCCTCTTCAGCGGAGGTTCCCCGCCTCTTCAATTCGATGATCGCCACCAATTGCTCGGTGATGTCGTCCGGCACCGATATAGCCGCGACCCGTCCGCCGGTGATTTCCTGGATCGTCGCCTCGATGTCGTCGGGATAGTGGTTGCGCCCGTCCACGATGAGAAGGTCCTTGATGCGGCCCATGATGAACAGTTCGCCGTCGGACATGACTCCCAGGTCTCCGGTCCGGAGCCACGGCCCGTCCGGTGTTCCCGGGGAAGGATTGAGGAGCTTGGCGTTGAACGTGCATGCGGTCTGTTCCGGTTTGCGCCAATAACCCATGGCCACGTTTTCGCCATGCACCCAGATCTCCCCGACCGTTCCTGGCGGGTTCTCAGTCATGGCGTCCGGGTCGACGATTCGCACCAACGAAGCGCGGGGCGCGCCGTAGCTGATGAGTTCGGTACCGACCGCCCCCTCGGTTCCGCACGGACGCGCCTGTCCCGCTGTCAAATGCTCGTAGTCGAAACGAACCGTCTGGGGCGGCAGGCCGGCTTTGGGGGTTGCCACATACAGGGTCGCCTCGGCGAGCCCGTAAGAGGGCCGCATCGCGGTGGGGCTCAGATTGAAACGAGCGAAGCGCTCGGAGAAGCGCTTCACCGTTGCGACGTGGATTCTCTCGCTGCCGCTGACGATTCCGACCACTTCACCGAGGTCGAGCCCCGCCATATCTTCGTCGGATGTCCTTCGCACAGCCAATTCGAAGGCGAAATTCGGTGCGGCAGAAAACGAATGATAGCTCTTGGCGAGCAACTGCATCCAGCAGGCCGGCCGCCGCAAGAACGACATGGGGCTGAGCAACACCGCGCTGCGCCCGGCCATCAGCGGTGCACAAATTCCAAGAATCAGCCCCATGTCGTGGTATAGCGGAAGCCACGACACCACAGTCCCTGACGGAACTTTTGCCGGATCCCCAAAGTAGTCGCCCAAGGCTTGTGTGACGTTGGCGATGACGTTCTTGTGCGACACAATGACACCGGCCGGAGTGCGCGTCGACCCGGACGTGTATTGGAGATACGCCGCGCCGGAGGCGACATGATGAACTACCGGCAGTTCGCGTGGCGAATCCAAGTCGAGGAGATCGACCTCGATGACAAACGGCGCGGGCTGTCCGTCCTGTGCGGTCGCGTACTTGGTCACGTCCGCGACCACAGCAGAAGTTGTGAGAACCACGACCGGCTTTGAATCCCGCAACACCGAGGAAACCCTGTCGTCGTGAATACCATATTGCGGTACCGAGAGCGGAACCACGATGAAACCAGCCTGGAGCGCCCCCAGGAAGGCCACGACGTATTCCAGCCCCTGCGGCGCCAAAATCGCCGTACGATCCCCTGGCGAGCCGCAGAGCGCCAGCTCCTCAGCAATGATGCGTGCACGCCGGGAGACTTGCGACCACGTTAGGCTCTCAGCAAATCCAGTCGGGTCCGGGCCGTAGTCGAGGAACGTGAACGCGGCGGCATCCGGCTGTTGGTCGACTCGCGCTTGTAGCAAAGCGGGGATGGAAGAGTCGGTCACCGGCATTGCGTTACCTTCCCGTTTCGCTGTTGGCGTTCATTATGGGCACGCACCATGTGTGCCGCCTGTTCAATCTGTATGCGGGCATTTTCAGAGCCACGTAACTTGCCAGTTATCAGCTGGCAAGGCCCTGGCGCGGTATGTGGAGCACGGCACTTGCTGGTGGGTGCGTCGTGCGCCTAAATCAGGCGGTCGATGATCTTCCTTCCCGACAAACCGATCCATTGAAGCACGCTAAACATGTTTGGGCGCGCACGCGTGTAATTTAGGAAATCCACAGCTTATCCGTTGGTTGTGGGTAGCTTTCATGCGTCTGAGGCGGGCTTGAATGTCCCAGCGCTTGACACGAGCCGCCCGGACACTGGTGTTTATGGGACTCCTGGTGCAGGGGTGACACATGTCTAATAGAGTGCGCTGGAGAGGCGCCCCATCGGTGGCGGGCCCGCCAGTTCTGGGACCGGCGCGCCGTTTTTTGTCACGGCGACCCACCAGGTTCGCGTCCCCCGGAATACTTCGTGCGCCGACTTGCGTCGCGTTGAACGGCCAGCGGGCCAGCCGGCCGACTTCGTGAGTTGGGGGCCCGCGCGGACCGGCCTTCTGCGGCGGGGCGTGGCGAACTTACGATCATCGATGACCTGGACCGCGACTGCCGATCTGCGGACCTACGCGATCGTCGATCCAGCTAATCCACCCTGCACGAACAATGGGAGCCGGCCTCGGTGTCTTTCGCCAGTTCTGGCAAATTACTGTTGAGGTAAAAATGATCCCGGGCAACACCCGGATCGAGAACTCTGCTGTGGTGCGGTCGGACCGGGCCGCCATGTTCTCTTCGGCCACAATGATGTCGTTATCCCCGACGAACGCGTGGATCGAGCACGACACCGTTACCTCTGGTGGGCGGGTGTAACCCGCGATGGCCCGGGTGCTTGGACCGCAATCCGTTTGATATCGGCGGAGAACGCCTTGGCAAACGGGACATAAGAGGCAGATCCACCAACATGCGGAGATATATAGCGTTGGTGCAGCCTGCTTCGCGTTGTGGCCAGCTCGGTCGGTGGGCCCGCTCGCCGAGTCAGCTATCTCGATGCCATTAGCCGCCCGCCCGGACTCACCTCGGTACCAGGCACCTGCTCGTTGGCCTGATGGCAGGCACGCCGACCTGCGTGGGCCGCAGCCCAGAAGGCCTGGAAGAATCTACCTCTGTGATCCGATTGCCACGGCGTGTCGTTGATGCAGCTCTCCGCACCGGCGTTCATTCGGCTTGCTGATGTCGAGCGCCGTCAACCGGGGCAGCAGGCGTGACGGGCGTCGGCTCCACGCCCATCCCCGACACACCGGCCTCGCCACCACTGTCACAGAGGTAACACCAGGCACACTGGTAACAACATGATTTTTTGCAAGACGCCAGGAGGGTATGGCCGTGTACCGAGTATTTGAGGCGCTGGACGAATTGGGCGCCATCGTCGAAGAAGCGCGTGGCGTGCCGATGACTTCCGGCTGTGTCGTGCCCCGCGGCGACGTGCTGGAGCTGATAGACGACATCAAAGATGCGATCCCGAGCGAGCTGGACGACGCCCAGGACGTGCTCGACGCGCGTGATGGGATGCTGCAGGACGCCAAGGCACACGCCGAATCCATGGTCTCCTCGGCGACCACCGAGTCGGAGTCGATGCTCAACCATGCCCGCGCGGAGGCCGACCGGCTGCTTTCCGACGCGAAAGCGCAGGCCGATCGGATGGTGAGCGAGGCGCGCCAGCACAGCGAGCGGACGGTCGGTGAGGCTCGCGAGGAGTCGATTCGCATCGCCACCGCGGCGAAACGCGAGTACGAAGCCAGCATCAGCCGCGCGCAAGCCGAGTGCGACCGGCTGATCGAAAACGGCAACATCTCTTACGAGAAGGCCGTGCAGGAGGGCATCAAGGAACAGCAGCACCTGGTGTCGCAGAACGAGGTGGTGCAGGCCGCCAACGCGGAATCCGCTCGTCTCATCGACACGGCGCACGCCGAGGCCGACCGGCTGCGCGGTGAGTGCGACATCTACGTCGACAACAAGCTCGCCGAGTTCGAGGAGTTTCTCAACGGCACGCTCCGATCCGTGGGGCGCGGTCGCCACCAGCTCCGGACGGCGGCCGGTACCCACGACTACGTGACGCGCTAGCGCCCCACAGCGCGTCAAACCCGGCGTCAGCGGCCTGGCATTACCCGGTCCGCGCCGTAGGATTTCCCCTATGACGCGGCAGCACAGCAGCACGACGCGGCGCCGTCCGGCCTCACCGATGGCGGTCGACATCACCCGACTCGGGCGACGTCCGGGAGCGATGGTCACCCTGCGTGACACCGTGCCCAGTCCCCTACGCATCGGACTGGAGATGATCGCGATCGACCAGGGCGCCCCGCTGGAACTGGACTTGCGGGTCGAGTCGGTGTCCGAAGGCGTGTTGGTGACCGGAACGGTGGCCGCGCCCACCGTCGGCGAATGCGCCCGTTGCCTCACCGAGGTCCATGGCCGCGTGGAAGTCGGGTTGACCGAACTGTTCGCGTACCCCGACAGCACGACCGAGGCGACCACCGAGGAAGACGAGGTCGGTCACATAGTCGACGACACCATCGACCTCCAGCAGTCCATCGTCGACGCCGTCGGGTTGGACCTGCCGTTCGCGCCGGTGTGCCGGCCGGACTGCCCGGGATTGTGCCCCGAGTGCGGTGTTCCGCTGGCCGCGGAGCCCGGCCATCAACACGACCGCATCGACCCGCGGTGGGCCAAGTTGGCCAACATGTTGCCACCGGAACCGGAGTCGGATACGTCGCGGGACGAGCGGTGACCCCGCGACAGGGCCTGCTCGATGCGCTCGGCGTCGATCTGCCCGACGAGCTGCTCTCGCTGGCCTTGACGCACCGCAGCTATGCCTACGAGCACGGTGGGCTGCCCACCAACGAGCGCCTGGAATTTCTCGGCGACGCGGTGCTGGGCCTGACCATCACCGACGAGCTCTACCATCGTCATCCCGACCGTTCGGAAGGGGATCTGGCCAAGCTGCGGGCGAGCGTGGTGAATACCCAGGCGCTGGCCGACGTCGCGCGGAACCTGTCCGACGAGGGCCTCGGCGCTCACCTGCTGCTCGGCCGCGGCGAGGAGAACACCGGGGGGTCCGACAAGTCGAGCATCCTGGCCGATGGCATGGAATCGCTGCTCGGTGCCATCTATCTGCAGCACGGGATCAACACGGCCCGCGAGGTGATCCTGCGATTGTTCGGCCCGCTGCTGGACGCCGCGCCGACGCTCGGAGCGGGTTTGGACTGGAAGACCAGCCTGCAAGAGCTGACCGCGGCGCGTGCCATGGGAGCGCCGTCCTACGTCGTGACCTCCACCGGGCCGGATCACGACAAGGAATTCACCGCAGTGGTCGTCGTGATGGACACCGAATACGGGTCGGGTGTGGGCCGCTCCAAGAAGGAGGCCGAGCAAAAGGCCGCGGCGGCAGCCTGGAAGGCGCTCGAGGTGCTGGACGCCGCCGGGAAAACGTCCGTCTAGATGCCCGAACTGCCCGAAGTCGAGGTGGTGCGCCGCGGCTTACAGGCCCGCGTGGCGGGCAAGACGATCACGGCCGTTCGAGTGCATCATCCGCGCGCGGTGCGCCGCCACGAGGCCGGCCCCGCCGACCTCACCGCCCGCCTGCTCGGCGCCCGGATCGCCGGTACCGACCGGCGCGGCAAGTACCTGTGGCTGCTGCTGGACGCCGACACGGCGCTCGTCATTCACCTCGGCATGAGCGGCCAGATGCTGCTGGGTACCGTGCCGCGCGCCGACCACGTTCGCATCTCCGCGCTGCTCGACGACGGAACCGTGCTGAGCTTCGCCGACCAGCGCACGTTCGGCGGGTGGATGCTCGCCGACCTCACGGAAGTGGACGGCAGCGTGGTGCCGGTGCCCATCGCCCACCTGGCGCGTGACCCGCTGGACCCCCGATACGACGCCGACGCCGTGGTGAAAGTGTTGCGGCGCAAGCATTCCGAGCTCAAGCGGCAGCTTCTCGACCAGCGGGTGGTGTCGGGGATCGGCAACATCTACGCCGACGAAGCGCTCTGGCGCGCCAAGGTGCACGGCGCGCGGATCGCCGCGACGTTGAGCCGCCGACAGCTGACCGCCGTCCTGGACGCCGCCGCCGACGTGATGCGCGACGCGCTGGCGAAGGGCGGGACCTCGTTCGACTCGCTGTATGTCAACGTCAACGGCGAGTCGGGGTACTTCGACCGATCCCTGGACGCCTACGGCCGCGAAGGCGAAAGCTGCCGGCGATGCGGCGCGGTGATGCGCCGTGAGAAGTTCATGAACCGCTCATCGTTCTACTGCCCCCGGTGCCAGCCGCGGCCGCGTCGGTGACGTCCAGCCGGCTACGTTCCGTTCTTCCCGGGCTGGCCGAGTAACCCGCCGGCGCCGCCGGTGCCGGGCTTGCCCGGGGTTGGGCCGGCCCCGGCGTCGCCGCCGTCGCCGCCGTTGCCGAACACCGTGCCGTTGCCGCCGTTGCCGCCGTTGCCGCCGGTCCCTAAGCTCCCCCCGCCGTCGCCGCCGGCCCCGCCGCCGCCGAATGCTCCGGGCCTGCCGCCGGCCCCGCCGTTTCCGCCGGTGATCACGCCGAACCCGCCGCGGCCGCCGGCGCCGCCGTTGCCGTCTACGGGGTTGGAGTCGCCGCCGTTACCGCCGGCCCCGCCGTTGCCGGTGAGGCCCATGCCGCCGGCGCCGCCGGCGCCGCCGTCGCCGGAGATCCCTCGGACGGCGCCGCCGCCGCCGCCGTTACCGCCATTGATGTTCCCGGCGCCGCCGGCCCCGCCGGCCCCTCCGGAGCCTTCGAACGCGCCGCTGGTTCCGCCGTGACCGCCTTGCCCGCCGTCTTCCGCTATGCCCGCGCCGCCGACGCCGCCGGCCCCGCCATTGCCCCACACCAAGGTGGTCCCGCCGACCCCGCCGGCCCCACCGGTCGCGCCGGCCCCGCCGACGCCGCCGGCGCCGCTGCTGCCCAAAAGCCCGCCGCCCCCGCCGGCGCCGCCCGTCCCACCGATCCCCGCGGAGCCGCCGCCGGCGCCACCGGCGCCGCCGGTGACCTGAAGGGGTCCCTTGAAGCCGAACAGCCCGCCGGCCCCGCCCCCCCCGCCGGTACCCCCGTGGGTTGAGCCGTACCCGCCGATGCCGCCGGCGCCGCCAGCGCCGAACACCCCGCCGGCCCCGCCCGCCCCGCCGTTTCCGCCGACGCCGGCGGGATTGTTCCCACCTGCCCCGCCGGCACCGCCTTTGCCGAGCAACCCGGCCGCCCCGCCCTTACCGCCGGGCGCTCCAGGGTTGGTGCTATTGCCACCGGCCCCGCCATCGCCCATCAATATCCCGCCGGGCCCGCCGTCTTGTCCGACCCCGTTCACGGTGCCGCCGTTGGTGCCGTTGCCGACCAGCGGGC
>Ga0182036_10000319_pt1 | contig 21615 bp, 20 predicted proteins | sample sta12Cox44000080_FD_125966 | JGI IMG/M metagenome (GOLD analysis project Ga0182036, IMG submission 125966) | Lab enrichment of tropical soil microbial communities from Luquillo Experimental Forest, Puerto Rico - statoxic.12C.oxic.44.000.080 | ecosystem: Environmental > Terrestrial > Soil >...
TGCCAGACAAGCGAGCGCAAGACAAACCAGGCTTGTGCCCGCGCTAGCGCGGAGCCAATTCTTAGGCCTGAATTGGCCAGAAATTGGCGGGAGTTGTTGGAAAATCATCACGTCTCGGTCGGCTGGCCCGCGGCTTTCCAGGCCAGGATACCGCCGGCAAGATGCGAGCCATAGGGGAAACCCCGCTCCTGCGCCGCGAGCGAGGCGGTAATCGACCGACGTCCGGAACGGCAGGCAAACACGACATCGCGGCCGGCCGGATCCGGAATGATGGCGGGATCGAAGCTGGACAGCGGAACGAGAATGGCGTCGGGAAAGCGCTCGACCGCGGTCTCATTCGGCTCGCGCACGTCAACGAGCACGACACGGCCGTCCTGCAGGCCCTGCGCGACCTCCAGTGGCGTCAAGTCCCGTACCTGCGGATTTTGATCCGCCATTTTACTCTCCACGCACCGCCAGCGGCCTAAACCTACGTGCTCTTGGCATCGGGGTGAAGGGCTGACTTCGCAACTTAGACCGTAACCTGCGTTCCCACTTCCACGACGCGATCAGTCGGAATCTGGAAGTAGTCGGTAGCGTCATTGGCCGATCGCGCCAGAGTGATGAAGAGACGATCCTGCCAGCGCGGCATTCCGGAATGCGTTGCCGGGCGGAGCGAACGACGCGACAAAAAGAAAGATGTCGACATGATATCGAATTGCCAGCCAAGTCTCCGTGCGATCGCGAGCGCACGCGGAATATTTGGCGTCTCCATGTAGCCGAAACGCAGGAGCACGCACGTAAAGGTCGAACCGACCGGCTCGATGCGCACACGCTTGTCGCTGTCCACGCGTGGTGTGTGGGTGGTCTCGACGCTGAGGATAACGTTCTTCTCGTGCAGCACCTTGTAATGCTTGAGACTGTGCAGCAGGGCAGTGGGCGCACTTTTTGGATCGCTGGTGAGAAATACGGCCGTGCCCGGCACGCGCTGTGGCGGTTTCTTTTCCAGAATGCGGACGAGATCGTCGAGCGGGGTTTCGAGCCGGCGGGTCTTGGCGAATAGAAACCGGGTGCCGCGGCGCCAAGTATACATCACCAGCATCACCAAGCCGCCAATTGCCAGCGGTACCCAGCCTCCTTCCACCACTTTGAGCATGTTCGCCATCAGGAAGGTCAAGTCGATGAACAGGAAGGGGACCATCAGTGCCGCGGCGGCAAATGGTGACCAGCGCCACATCCGCCAGATCACGATGAAGGCCATCATGCCGGTGACCACCATCGTGCCGGTGACGGCGATACCGTAGGCCGAGGCCATTGCGGTCGATGAGCGAAACAGCGCCACCAGCAGCAGAACGCCAATCAGCAAGAGGCCGTTGACCCGCGGCATGTAGATTTGGCCGGCAAGCTGTGCCGAGGTGTGCCGTACTTCGAGCCGCGGCAGCAAGCCAAGCTGGATCGCCTGGCTGGTCAAGGAATAGGCGCCGGTGATCACGGCTTGGCTCGCGATCACCGTCGCGATCGTCGCCACGACCACCATCGGGATCAGCGCCCAATGCGGGTAGAGCAGGAAGAATGGGTTTTCCAGCGCCTTTGGATTATCGAAGACGAGCGCGCCCTGCCCCAGATAATTCAGCGCCAGCGACGGCAGGACTACGCAAAGCCAAGCGATTTGTATCGGTCCGCGGCCGAAATGCCCGAGATCGGCATAGAGCGCCTCGGCACCGGTGACTGCGAGGAACACCGCGCCCAGCGTGTAGAGGCCGATCATGCCGTGATGGAGCAGGAAATCGATGCCATACAAAGGATTGAGCGCCCACAGTATACCGGGATCGGCTGCGACCCACAGCGCGCCAGGAATTGCGATGACCACGAACCATACCATCATGATCGGGCCGAACAGCGCCGCGACCTTGGCGGTCCCACGTGACTGGACAGCAAATAGTAGGAGCAAGATGACGACGGTGAGCGGCACGACATATTCGTGGAATGCCGGCGTTGCGACATCGATACCCTCGACCGCCGAGAGCACCGACAAGGCCGGCGTTATAACGGCGTCACCGTAGAATAGGCCGGCGCTGGCAATGCCAAGAAGAGCCACCAAGCCGACCACCCTGCCAACATGGCCGACCGCGCGCGACGCCAGCGCCATCAGCGTCAGTGTGCCGCCCTCGCCGTTGTTATCGGCGCGCAACAGGATCACCACATATTTCAACGTGACGATGATGAACAACGCCCAGAGGATCAATGACAGAACGCCGATGACAGTGGCGCGGGCAATATCAGCGTGGCTCCCCCCCGATGCCGCCTCAAGCGCCACCCGCACCGCGTAAAGGGGGCTCGTGCCGATATCGCCGTACACCACCCCGATGCTGCCGACGGTTAGGCCCCAGAGCCCGGTACGAGTCTGCGCATGCTGGGCGCCATTTGCCGGCATGTCGCGTCCGGGAGCGGAAGCGCTCAGGCTATCGATCATGGATTATGAACAGGACGTCCTCGTCCCTGCTCCAGATATGGCGTCTGCCGGGAGGCAGCCGCGGGCCTATACACCTATAGAGCCCCAATGTCATGACGCAGGAACGCCATTGTTCGTTAGCTTCTCTAAATCGGTTTTCCGCGTCGCAGATAGGTGCCAGAGGCGAAAACGGCCAGCCGCTAAAGGGCCGCGAGGTAAGAGGCTGGAACGGCACCGGGAAACGGCTAAAAAAACGCTCGCACCGGCTCGACAAACGCCCGAGCCTAACGAACTGGCCTCGTGACCAGTGGGTCAAAAAACAGCAAGATAAGGCATCGGCCGGCCGCGGCGGCGGTTTTGGCCCAAGGAGACACAGTGATGCGCGAGATCGGTCATTTCATCGGCGGCAAGGTTGTGCAAGGAACGTCAGGTCGGTTCGGCGACGTTTTCAACCCCAATACCGGTGAGGTACAAGCGAGAGTCGCGCTGGCGGCGAAGGCGGAGGTCGACAAAGCGATTGCCAATGCGCAGGCCGCTTTCCCGGCCTGGGCCGCGACCAATCCGCAGCGCCGCGCTCGCGTTATGTTCAAATTCCTGGAGCTCATCCAGATCGAATTCGACGATCTTGCCCGCTTGCTTTCGTCCGAGCATGGCAAGACGTTCGCCGACTCCAAAGGCGACATTCAACGCGGCCTCGAGGTCGTGGAATTCGCCTGCGGCATACCACATTTGATGAAGGGTGAATTCAGCGAGGGCGCTGGACCCGGCATCGATCTCTTTTCCATGCGCCAGCCGCTGGGCGTCGTCGCGGGGATCACTCCCTTCAACTTTCCGGCGATGATTCCGCTCTGGAAATGCGCTCCGGCAATTGCCTGCGGCAACACGTTCATCCTCAAGCCGTCGGAACGCGATCCCTCAGTGCCGGTGCAGATCGCCGAATTGTTCATTAAGGCTGGGCTGCCGGAAGGCGTGCTCAACGTTGTCAACGGCGACAAGGAAGCGGTCGACGCACTCCTCACCGATCCGCGCATAAAGGCGATTGGTTTTGTCGGCTCATCCGGGATCGCTGAATACATCTATGCGACCGGCACTGCGCACGGCAAACGCATCCAGTGCTTCGGCGGCGCCAAGAATCACTTGATCGTCATGCCGGATGCCGACATGGATCAGGCGGTCGATGCTCTAATCGGCGCTGGCTACGGCTCCGCCGGCGAGCGCTGCATGGCGGTCTCGGTCGCCGTCCCGGTCGGTAAGAAAACCGCGGACACACTGGTGCAAAAGCTCATTCCGCGGGTGGAGGGTTTGAAAATCGGACCGGCCACCGATCCTCAGGTCGATTACGGGCCGATGGTCACCCGCGAGCTGCTCAGCAAAGTGAAAGGCTATATCGAGGACGGTATCAACGAGGGCGCCAAGCTCGTGGTCGACGGCCGCAATTTCAAGCTGCAGGGCTATGAGAACGGCAATTTCATCGGTGGTTGTCTGTTCGACGAAGTCAAGCCGAACATGCGCATCTACAAAGAGGAAATTTTCGGCCCCGTGCTTTCGGTGGTGCGAGCGAAGGATTACGAAGAAGCGCTGCGGCTGCCGTCCGAGCACGATTACGGCAACGGCGTCGCCATCTTCACCCGTGACGGCGACACCGCGCGCGACTTCACAAGCCGCGTGCAGGTCGGCATGGTCGGAATAAATTTCGCGATTCCGGTGCCGCTGTCTTATTACACATTCGGCGGATGGAAGCGGTCTGGCTTTGGCGACCTCAACCAGCACGGGCCGGATTCGGTCCGGTTCTACACCAAGACCAAAACTGTGACGGCGCGCTGGCCGTCAGGCACCAAAGAGGGCGCCGAGTTCGTCATTCCGACCATGCGCTGAGGCACAGCGTCAGCGCCCTTACCGGTCAGCGTCGCTCTACTGTTCCGCTGCCGGAGGGTTTGCAGCTGGCCCATCTGCTGAGACGGGTTTCGGCTCATCGCTCGAAGCAGGTTTGGCTGCGTCTGGCGAGGCCGGTCTCGCGAATCTCTGGCCGAGATAGCGCGGCACTACAACGCGCTCGCCTTCGCTCAAGGCCGCGCTCTCGGACTTGCGATTGATCTGCGCCACCGCCCAGATCGGCACATGGTACGCCGCCGCTAGGCTTTGCAACGTATCCCCGGTGTGGGCTGAAATCGCCACGCCTGAATCCCACAATTCGATCGGGCCAGTGGCGGCAAAAACGATGCGCAGCGGCACGGCCTCACCTTCCCCACCCGCAGCCATCGACCTGACCTTGGCGGCCAAGAGCTCCTGGATGCGACTGAACTTGTCTAGATTGACGTGAATGATTTCAGTGCGATCCTTGAGATTGTAGCTGGCGTAGTGGCCGTGGAAGCCGGAGCCCGGCGCGATGTCGCCGCCACCGAGGACATTGGAGGACTGATAGAGGTTGATGTAGCGATGGACATTGCCCGGGACACTGCCGGCGCCGCGCGTCGGATCGTAGGTAATAAGCACGCTCACCGGCACACGCGCGGCCCCGAGCGCCGCAGCGAATTGAATGGCGGAATCACCGCCGATGGAATGACCGACGACAGCGATTGGCTTGGGGTCACGGCGATAATCGGCGATGGCCTGATCGGCCACGCTACGCCAGCTGGCATGGGAGTAGTTGCCTGCGGCGATGCCACTGCGATTGATGCGCTGCGCCAGTTCGTCCATGCCCCAATCGATCTGGGGGATGAGGCCGTAGAATAGGTAGGCGCGGCCGCGAACGGCTTGCTGGGCTTGCGCCCGCGTGTTGAAACACGCTGAAATGACGATCGCCACCACGATGGCGAGCAAGACGGATGCAGTTTTCTTGCGTTGGACCATGAGTTTGCCGAGTTCGATGGATGAATCGATCGCGAAATGCTATCGATCAGGCGATAGATGGTAAGTAGCGCTGGCCCCCTAATCGCGCCTAAGTCCAAGACTTCGAGTGCGAAATTTGCCCTAGGACCGCGCCAAATGCCACCAATACTGGGAGAAATTGTGGCCCGATACAGTCGGCTGAAAGTTCCTCATCGTCAACGACATCGCTGGCCGCCATTGCTTGCTTTCCAAGTTGCTTTACCCCAACTTGCTTGACCCCATGACATTTCTCAAAAAAGTAATGACCGGCCAGGTCGCTCTTTGGCATGCTTTTTGGCTGATAGGGGCTCCGCTTACATTCCTTTGGTGTGTAAGCGGAACATGCACGGTCGTGGGGTGCGGGATTCAGGAACCGGCGATCGAAGGAGTTCTGCTCGCGCTATTTGCGCTATTGAGTGTCGTCATCCCATTCCTGTCGATTTCTATCTGGCGAAGCGCATCGAAATATCCGCGACAGACGTGGCCGCAGACGCTTCTCGCAACAGGTGCCAAGGTTTGTGTAACCGTATTTGGAATATTGGCACTTATCGGCTTGGGGGTGCTTCTCTACATCGCGTTCTACGTCTTCATAAATCCCTTGCTGGACTATACCTGATCTGAATCCTTTTGCCTGCTTGTGTGATGCCGTGAAGCCGTTGCGTGCAATGGTTTTCAGTTTGCAAGAAGGATTCGAACCTAATAATCAAATCAGCAACGATGGATTCGCAACAATGTCACGCTTTGGCACCATTTTGGCACTCATCGGCATCGGGCTGACATTCTCGGCTTGCGGTTACAACACGATCCCAACGCTGCAAGAACAAGCAAAAGCGCGCTGGTCAGATGTGCAAAACCAGTATCAACGTCGCGCCGACCTCATCCCCAATCTCGTGGCGACGGTGCAGGGATATGCCGCACAGGAGAAGAACGTTTTAACCGCCGTGGTCGAGGCGCGTGCCAAGGCAACGCAAATAACGGTGAATGCATCCGATCTCACCGATCCTGACAAGCTAAAGGCCTTTCAGGATGCCCAGGCACAATTGACGGGCGCCCTCGGCCGCTTGCTGGCGGTATCGGAAAACTATCCGGACCTTAAATCCAACGCCAACTTCTTGGCCTTGCAATCGCAGCTGGAAGGGACCGAGAATCGTATCGCGGTGGCGCGCCGCGATTATATCGACGCAGTGCGCGCTTATAATACGGCGCTGCGCACTTTCCCGACTGTGATTTGGGCCAAAACGGCCTTTTCCGGCGAGAAGCCGATGGCGGAATTCACGGCGAATGAAGGTTCAGAGAAGCCGCCGCAGGTTAAGTTCTAAAGTCCGCGCCAGTGCGACTCGCTAAACTATCGCTTGCGGCTTTAATTCTCAGCCTTGGCAGCCTTTTTTGCTTCGCGCTTGACTATCCCGCACTGACCGGCCGGGTGGTCGATCAGGCCAATGTGATGACCGCGCAAAGCCGCACCGAGCTTGATGCCAAGCTCAAGGACCTTGAGGACAAATCGAGTATTCAGCTCGTTGTCGCCACCGTAAAATCGTTACAAGGCAGCGACATCGAGACCTATGCCAATGGCTTGTTCCGGTTCTGGAAACTGGGCCAAGCACAAAAAAACAATGGAGTGCTGCTCCTCGTTGCCCCAGCGGAACACAAGGTCCGGGTTGAAGTGGGCTATGGCCTCGAAGGCACTCTGACCGATGCACTGTCCTCGGTCATCATCGCGAGTGCTGTCACACCGCGTTTCAAGGCAGGCGATTTCTCCGGCGGAATCGAACGCGGGGTCGACGGCATCATCAATGTGCTCAGCGGCGACAGCGCGGATTGGCAAGCAAAAGTCGACGTCCGGCGAGAGGACACATCGGCTGATTTTGACGCGCTGTTTCCACTACTGTTCTTCTTATTGGTTCTCTTCGTCTGCTGGTATCTCATTCATCATGCCCGCGGCGGGCCGCCGGGGAGCGCAACCGGCCGCCGGCGTGGGACGCCAATCTTTATCCCTTACTCTGGACCCGGATGGGGCTCGGGTTGGGATGGTGGCGGCGGATTCGGTGGCGGCTTCGGCGGTGGCTTCGCCGGCGGAGGCGGGTCCTCGGGCGGCGGCGGCGCGTCTGGGAGCTGGTGATGGAGTTCACCAAGGAAGACCATGACGCTGTAGCCGCCGCAATCCGCGAGGCGGAGAAACGAACGTCCGGACAAATCGCTTGCGTGCTTGCGCAAGTCTCATCCGCCTATGCGCATATGCCCATTCTGTGGTCGAGCGTGTTGGCATTGCTCACGCCATGGCCGCTGATCTATTTCACACAATGGAGCGTGCAACGAATATTTCTGTTGCAGGTCATCGTCTTTCTCGTCGCCGGGATCGCATTTTCCTGGATGCCATTGCGCCTTCTGCTCGTGCCGCGCGCGTTGCAGCGCGCTCGCGCCCATCGCGCCGCACTCGAGCAGTTCGTGTTGCGCAGGATCAGCCACACGCGCAATCGCAACGGTGTGTTGATCTTCGTCTCATTGGCAGAGCACTACGTGCGCATTATCGCCGACGAAGGGATTGCACAGAAAGTGCAGAGCTCCGAGTGGGAGGCGGCAATCGAGGCGCTGACCGAGCATCTGCGCAACGGCCAGATCGCTGCCGGCTTTATCGCCGCGATTGAGCGCTGCGGCACGGTGTTGGCAGAGTATGCTCCGCCGGACGGTTCAGCCAATGAATTGCCGGATCGTCTTTACGTGATTTAGTGACACGATTGCGTCCAAGCGAGCATCGTCGCCGCTCCGGCTCGTCAGCGTCGCAGCACCCCGCCAAGCGTTCCGCGCACGACCGCTTTGCTGATCGTCGCCGCCGATTTACTGCCGGTCGATTTTGCCAACTCGGCTGCGACTTGAGTTGCCACGCCTGCAGCAACCGCACGAGCGACATTGCGCGCCACGGCTTGCGATGTTGTGAGCGCGGCGCCGCGCGGGCGGCCAATACCGAAGATGGCGCGAAATTTCTCACCAATCCTATGCAAGACTCCCCGCCGTTCCGGCGCGGTTGGTGTGGACCCATCAGGCCCGGCCGGCTGCGGCGCGCCGCCATCCGCAACACGCCGCTGCAATATCTCGAACGCCGAAACCGGATCGACCCGCGTGTCGTATTTGCCCTTGAGCGGACTTTGCGACATCACAACCTTGCGTTCATCCGGCGTGATCGCACCGATTCTCGCCGACGGCGGCCGGATCATCGCGCGCTCGACCATTGTCGGCGTGCCCCCGTCTTCGAGGAAGGATACCAGCGCCTCGCCTTTGCCCAGTTCCATGATGACCTGAGCAGTATTGAGTTTGGGATTAGGGCGGAAGGTTTCGGCCGCGGCCCTTACCGCCTTTTGATCGCTCGGCGTAAAGGCGCGCAAGGCGTGCTGCACGCGATTTCCGAGCTGCGCCAATACTTTTTCCGGAACGTCGATCGGGTTCTGGGTGACGAAATAGACGCCGACTCCCTTCGATCGAATCAAACGCACGACCTGCTCGACTTTGTCGAGCAGTTCTTTCGGCGCTTCGTTGAAAAGAAGATGCGCTTCGTCGAAAAAGAAAACGAGTTTCGGCTGCGGCGGGTCGCCAATCTCCGGAAGTTTTTCGAACAACTCGGACAAAAGCCAAAGCAAGAAAGTCGCGTAGAGCCGCGGGCTCGACATTAGCTTGTCTGCAGCAAGCACACTGATTGTGCCGCGACCGTTCGGTGCAACCCGCATCAGATCCTCGATTGCCAGCGCCGGCTCGCCGAAGAAATTCGCGCCGCCTTGGTTCTCCAGCACCAGCAGCGCCCGCGCGACGGCGCCGACTGCGGTGGTCGCGACATTGCCGTAACGACCGCTGATCTCCTTCGCGTTCTTCGCCAGATAACTCAAGAGTTCCCGCAAATCCTTGAGATCAACGAGGCCTTCGCCATCGGTCGCTTTGATTTCGGGATCATCGTCTGCAAATCGGAACCCAATATTGATGATGCCTTCCTGCACGTCGTTCAGATTGAGCATGCGCGAGACCAGAAGCGGGCCCATCTCGAATACCGTGGCGCGGATCGGGTGACCCTGCTCGCCAAACAGGTCCCAGAACACCACCGGGAACGCCTCCGGCTCGTAGTCGAAGCCCATATCCTTGGCGCGCTTTACCAGTTCCGGGTTGGCTTCACCGCGCATCGCGATCCCGGAGAGATCGCCCTTGATGTCGGCGGCAAAGACTGGCACGCCGGCGCGCGAAAAGCCTTCGGCCAGCACCTGCAAAGACACGGTCTTACCGGTCCCGGTCGCACCGGTGGCGAGGCCATGACGATTGGCGAGCGCGAGCGAGAGAAACTGATCCCCGTCGCCCTTACCGACGAAGATTTTGCCGTCACGGTCAGGATTCGTCATGACTTTTTCCCTCCGTAAAATTGCGTTTCCATGACCATAGTATCGTTTGATAGAAACTCCGCGCCTGCGAAAATCCATGCCGCGTGGTTATTTGCGCCGACGGCACGGCGCCATCTCGTGCGTAGAGAATACCAAGACGTGACCCAAAGCATTTTGGCACAGTCTAAAGCAGGTCTGTTTGTGATTTTTGCATGAGAATGTCCATTGGCAACGGGGGAAAGAGGCGCAGCGCGATAGCTATGCTGCTTTTGGCGCTGGCAGCCGCAAGTGCATGCACCAGTACCCAGCAGTTCGCCGCCGCACCGAGCGAGCAAGTCGAAACCTCTTCGGCTCCGCCGCCGCCACCACCACCGCCGCCGGTTGATCTCGCCGGCCGATGGCGTCTCTCCATGACGGGCGGTGCCTGCCTCCTGACGCTCGCCGGCAATCCAGGCGCGGCGGAGGGATCAATCGCACCCGCAGGAGGATGTCCCGGCAACTTCTTTACCAGTCGCAGATGGACTTATGAGCGCAGCATGCTCATCATTCGCGACCACAAGGGCGAGGCTTTAGCCGAGTTTTCATTCGCAGACGGCCGTTTCCAGGGGCATGCAAACAGCGGTGGGCCTGTCACGCTGGCCAAACCCTAGCTTGCCTGCCGCGTTAGACCCAAAGGAGAACCCATGGCGGAATACCAGCTTTACTGCTTTGCCCAATCGGGCAATGCTTATCGTGCAGCACTCATGCTCAACTTGATCGGCGCCGATTGGCAGCCGGTCTATGTCGATTTCTTCAAGGGTGGCGAGACGCGCACGCCAAAATATCGCGCCGAGGTCAATGAAATGGGCGAAGTGCCGGTGTTGGCGCACGGCACAAGAAAGCTCAGCCAATCCGGGGTGATCCTCACCTACCTCGCCGAGCGCACGGACCGCTTTAAGCCGCAAGGCGAAGATGCTCAGCTCGAAGCGCTACGCTGGATCATTTTTGATAATCAGAAAGTGAATGGTTTTTTGGGGCCGTATCGCTTCTTGAAGAATTTCGCGCGGCCGGCAGGCGACCCGGCGGTCTTGGCGTTTCTCAAGGGCCGCATCGACGGCAATCTCGCCATCATCGACCAGCGACTTGCCAAAGCGCCATTCATGCTCGGCAATCAACCGACCATCGTTGATGTCTCGCTAGCCGGTTATCTCTTTTATCCGGCGGAAGAGTTCGGCTTTGACATCGCCGCGCAACACAAGAACATCTCCGCCTGGCGCGATCGGGTGCAGGCCTTGCCCGGTTGGGCACATCCTTATGACTTAATGCCTGGCCATCCGCTCAAGCTGTAAATGCGATCCACTGAAGTTCGATATCGCGCTCATCGTCGAGCTTGACCCTAAGGGCAAAACCTACAGCGGAATATCCAGTGTCTTGGGAACCGGCTTCGGCACTGGTGGCGCGGGTGGTGACGCCGGCCCGACGGCGACACCCGGTTGCGCGCCGAGCGCGGGCGGCGGAGTAGGTGTCGCGATTGGCGCCGCTGGTGCTGGCCCGGTCGGAGCGGCCATAGGTGCGGTGGTTGGCGCGCTCGTTGACACGGCCGTCGGCGAGCTCATCGGCGGCGTTGTCGCGGCCAGCGGTTTTGCCGCGGGCGCGACCGTCGCGCTCGGCGCAGCCGGCGGCAGGCTGGTGGGCGAGGGTGGCGCAGAGGCCGGCGCCGGTGTCGCGACCTTCGGGGCAGACTGCATCACCGCGGGCTGCGCGGGGACAGACGTCGGGGATGGCGGCTTCGCGGCAGAACGAGTGGGCGGCGGGGCCGAGGACGCGTTCGAGACCGGCGGATTGTTGAGTTTTGGCGTCACGCTTGGTTGAGCTTGCGGCTGCGTCGGTTGTGCAACCGCCTGCTGGGCCGGCGGCGAAGCAAGCTGCGGCTGCGGCTCTGGCTCTTTGGCATATTTCTCCAGCAGCAGGTGTGCCGCGGCAAGAAGCTTGGTGCCGTCGATTTTTTGTTCCTTAATTTCTTTGCGCCAAGCATCGATGACGGGTTCGATCGCCTTTCGCCAGCGCGCTTCCGCTTCCGGCAAAAGCGTCACGATCAGGTCGCCGCGTTCGACCACCATATTGGCTACGGTGGCAGCTTGAAGGTCCCACATGGCGCCCGACATTGCGGCGGAGCTTTGGCCGGAATTGTTGTCGATCACGGTTTTCAGGTCGCGGGGCAGCCGATCGTAGATCGTTTTGTTCATCGCGAGCACGTAAGTCCTCGCACTCAGCGATTGATCGGAAAATTCGGTGTGCCAGCGGAGCAAATCGTTCAATCGTAACGGCGGCACGACGTGCCACGGATCAAGACAGGCGTCGACGACGTGTTCGGTGATCGCGACCGGAAGCTGTGGGTTAGGCATCATCACCGGCTGCGCGCCGAGCGCGCGCATTGCTTCGGCGGCAAGGCGCGTCTGCACATGCAATTTGACATTTTTGACATCTTCGATCGTTCGCACCGGTCGAGTGGCATGGATAACGGCGCGGTCTGAACAAGAGAAACAGATCGTGTAGAAATCCCGAAATTCGTCCTGCAGATTTACGGCAGCGAAATCGGTAAGCGCTTTGGCGCTTACCAGCGCGCGGCGCGACGGCAGAAACGGCAGTTCAAACGTCTCGATTTTGGGAAATTGACCCGGAGTGAGGCTCGGAGCCGCCCAGACGATGTCGGCCGAACCGTCGCGCGCCTGATCGAACAGCGCCGCCGGCGCTCCGCCAAGCTGCATTGAGGGAAATATATCGACGCGCATCCGGCCGCCGGATTCCGCCTCGACCTTGCGTGCCCAAGGTACAAGGAATTTATCGTGGACTCCGGATACTGACGAAAACGCGTGATGCAGTTTCAGCGTGATTGCCGGTGTATCGCCGCGGGCCATGCGCAAGATCGCGGGCGCCGCTACCATCCCGATCGACGAAGCCAAGAACGCGCGTCGCGCAATCCGCATTAGAGAAATATCCTAGCGGCGATTGGCAAGTGGTTGCGATTATTTTCAGTTAAGCCGCGATGGGCGATCCGTTTGATCGTTGGACCGTCCCAGATTGCTCGCGAGGGTTGACGGCGATGGCAGCATCGTCTCCCGCGTCCCCTCCCCCATCGGCTCGCGCGATCGGCGCTGATAACGGCGATAGGACAACCAGCCGAACGGCAAACTTAAGAGATACGCGATCGTGCCGGCCGTGAGCAAAATCCACGGATAGGCGATTAAGAGCCCGATCCACAGCACAATGACGACGATCACAGGTCCAACCATTTCGGGCGGGACGCGCGTGCCGACGCGTTTGCCGGAATACACTGGCAGCCGTGACACCATCAGAAGCGCAACGATCAATGTGTAAAACAGCGTTGCGCAGATCAAAAAGCTTGAGCGCGGAATGCCGAGAAACACGACATAGATCGGCAACAGCACCGCAATCGCCCCCATCGGCGCCGGCACGCCAACGAAGAAGTTGCTGGCCCAAGCAGGCCGATCGGGATCCTCCACCATTACGTTGAAGCGGGCGAGCCTCAGCCCGGCGCAAATCGCGAACACCATCGCCGCGATCCAACCCGCCGATTTCAGTTCATGCAAACCCCAGAAGTATAGAATCAAGGCCGGCGCCACGCCGAAATTGACGAAATCGGAAAGGCTGTCGAGTTCGGCGCCGAAACGCGAGGTTCCCTTCAGGAACCGCGCCAAACGGCCATCGATGCCGTCGAGAATTGCCGCGAACACGATCGCGCCGAGCGCCAGCACATATCGGTCCTCGAAGGCCATGCGGATTGCAGTCAATCCGGCGCACAGAGCGAGTAACGTGATGATATTCGGCGCCAAGGTGCGCACTGGAATGCGACGAAAGCGCCGGCGGCGCGGATCGCCCAGACCTGGTGTTTGCATCGCCATGGCAACAATATAGTCGTTCGCGCCGGAGCCCGCCATCGGCATCAGCCCTGCGACCGTCACAAATTACGCATTGGCGACCACGTTCCTATTGAGTCGATTAGAGACGAATGACGAACAGTCGATTGTTCAAGATTTGTTTCGCTATTTTTTGGTGGGTGTCGAAACCTAGGGACCTTAATCGTAAGGGTGGAGAGGAAGAGAAAGAATTCTTCAGACATCCACGGCGTATTAGCGGCCCGCGCCCGGTATGGACCGGCTCCAGTTATGGAAAGCATGCCTTGGGCAGGATCGGCCGCATGTACGCACGGCGTGACGTCCGCTTTTGGCACAATGCGGACATCCGAGGGCACTCAACTGATGTCCGCTTTTGGGGGTAAAGCGGACATTGCGGTTTCAAAGCGTCATGTCTGCTTTTGACCCAAAGCGGACATGAGCCGCTAAGGAATGCTGCCGTGCACGCTGACCTCTGAACCCCATTTCGTCAGTCGCAAAATCCTGCTGTCTTAATGCTCTGGATAACAGCCGGGAGGCACAAAAGCGTGATCTAAAAGACACAAGGGCACATCGAAAATGTAAGAGCTAGCGGTATCTTGGGCATAAGTCGCCTCGGCTACTGACGCCCCTGAGCTAGATTTGTTTTCATTGCATCGGGTGAGAGGTTCTCATGCGCGCCTCGACCAATTGCACAAGCCGTGCTGATGAATGCCGCAGGCTGGCGAAGCTGGCGGCAAAGCCAGAAGATTGGCAGCACTTTCTCGAGATGGCCGCGACATGGGACATGCTGGCCAAGCAGCGCCCAAGCGACCAGCTAGCTGAAACTTGGGCGCTAGCGGAAGCTATCGCCAACAGTCGCAACTTAGGTCTGCAATAGCGCGTCTCGGTCATTTGGATGATCAGTCCGTGATGTTCCGTGTCCGTGCTGATCAGTGCCGCGTATCACTTCCGACATCGAATGTTAGACCTAACGCATTGATACGCTCGATCAACGCACGCTCCAGCTCATCGTCAGTCAGTGCTTCAAACCCGGCAGGAGTCCCGACTTCGCGGCGCTCGATCCGCTGACCAGACAAAATGCCTTTCTCTTTGATCGTGGCGCCTTCGCACTGTCGCAGTTTTAGTTTGCGAGGGTGATCGGGTTGTCAGCTGGCGGATCGATCCCGAACGTGTTGGCTGTCATGCAGGTCATCGAAAAACTGCCAATCGAAGCGACTAGCGCCACCAGACTTTCCAATCCCATCGTCTTTTCTGCAGCGGCAAGGGTTCGTCGCTGAGGCCCTTGCTGGCGAGCAGTTCGCGCGGCACGACCAAGCAAGTGTGCTCCCGCGCATCAGCCAAGCTGGGGTTCCGCCGCGCGTTGATCGCGTCAATGACCGCCTGCTCAATGCCGACGGCAGGCGACCGTCGAACCTGCGCGAACCACGGATACCGAGCATTCCAGTGCCGGGCGACGACAAGATTCACAATCTGTTGTTCTCGCGCCGACAACGGTCCGGATGACAGAGAGGCGCGCAGGTTTTGGCAAGCCTCGAACAATTTCGGCAAGCGGATATAGGCGTAATACGGGCCGCCCACGATGCCGCTGAATTGTTTGGCCGCGTCGTAGACACTCGCCTGTTCAGCGTTCATGTCGGAACGCTCTAAGATTGCGATGCGGGCCATACCTCAATCCTACCTGACTTCATTTCAAAGCACGAAGTTACCACCGACCTGTGGATCGTGGGAGCCGCAGTCGCAGGCGGGCGTAAGTGTAAAGAAATCTTAAACCATAAACGCCGTAGTAGATATTGCTCACTTAATCCGGGTCAGGGTTCAACCAAAGATGAGAAAGGTCGGCATCTGGGTGAGCGGCCTGCTGGCATCGGCCATTCCGTTCATCTTCGTCGGCGCTGTCATCGCGCTTCTGGCCTGCGTCTTCGACGCACTGGGAGGGCACGCGCCGACTGCCCGTTCCAGAGCATCATTTCAGGCAGGTGCCATGCCGCCTGATCAGGTGCTCGCCGTAGCCAGTGCGGATGCACCAGACGATGTAGATCAGCGCCAAGCAGGTAAGCACGCTCACGGCAACGCTCGCCATCACCACACGCGCCGGTCCCGTTCCCACGCCCGCGTGAGGCACGCCTGAGTGGTCATAAGAGAAGTTGCTCCCTTGAGTCGGCCCCATTTTGCAAACCAATCCCCCAGTACGTGGCATAACTGGGCGATATGGTGAGAGCGAAACGGTGTGTGGGGATAAATGACTGATGTCCGCTTTCGGGGGTAAAGCGGACATCAACGGGCGCTAATCCGATGTCTGCTTTTGACCCAAAGCGGACATTCGCGGGTGGTCTCCTGCGCCGCCTGTCACACCATATGTCACACTCGATGGCCGGCTGAATGTGCTACCTCTAATCGATCTCACCTGGGTCTTTTGCTCGGGGGCGGCGTATGAGGCGGCGCAAGTTTATTGCGTTACTCGGCGGCGCGGGGGCTTGGCCAGTTGCGTTGAAAGCGCAACAAGCGGAGCCCGTGCGCCGTGTTGGCGTGTTCTTCGGGCTCGAACCCGACGATGCAGAGGCGCAAGCGCGGACCACAGTGTTCGCACAAGCCCTTGAGCAGTTAGGGTGGGCAGTCGGTCGTAATCTGGTAATCGATACTCGATTGGTCGGGGGCGACATCGACGAACGCCTTCGCCGCGACGCGGCTGATCTGGTTGCGGCCGCGCCGGATGTAATTTTTAGCCCAGGCAGCTTGACGGCTGCGTCGCTGCAACAGGCCACTCGTACTATCCCGATCGTGTTCATGAACGTTGCCGATCCGGTTGGTGCTGGCTTGGTCCAAAGCATGGCCCACCCGGGCGGCAATATCACTGGCTTCTCAAATTTTGAGTACAGCATGGGCGGTAAATGGGCCGAGTTGCTCAAGCAAATCGCGCCCCACGTGACCCGAGCCTTAGTGCTTCGGGATCCCACCGCTGCGACTGGTATCGGACTATTTGCGGCTGTTAGATCAGTAGCGCAGTCACTTGGTATTGAGCTCACGCCGTTGGACGTACGCAACACCGACGAAATCGAGCGTGCCATGGCGACATTCGCACGTTCGGGCAATGGTGGCGTTATCGTACCGCCAGGGGGCACGGGGGCTCGTCGCAAGCCCATCATCAGTCTCGCCGCTCGCTACAAGTTGCCGTCGGTTTATCCTTATCGCTATTACACTGTAGACGGCGGCCTGATCTCGTACGGACCTGATCCGCACGATGTGGTCCGGCGAGCCGCGGGGTATGTCGACCGCATCCTCAAGGGCGAGAAGCCAGCCGATATGCCGGTGCAGGCGCCGACCAAGTACGAACTGGTTATCAATCTCAAGACTGCAAAGACCCTCGGCCTGGCCATTCCGCAGTCGTTGCTAGCCACAGCAGACGAGGTGATCGAATGAGGCGGCGCAAGTTCATAACGCTTGTTGGTGGTGCAGCGGCTGCATGGCCGCTTGCGGCGCAGGCGCAGCAGCCGAGGGTGCCCGCGATTGGGTTTCTCGACAGCAGGTCGCCGGATGCGGTGGGGAGCCGTCTGACCGCATTTCGCCAAGGCTTGAAGGAGGTCGGCTATGTCGAGGGCGAAAATATCGCAATCGTATACCGGTGGGCCGAGAATAAGAATGATCGACTGCCAGAGCTGGCGGTCGATCTCGTCCAACGCCAAGTCGCTGTGATCCTTGCGGTAGGTGCGCCTGCGACCTTTGCGGCTAAGGCAGCAACTACGACCATTCCCACCCTGTTTATTCTTGCTGAAGACCCTGGCCGGCTCGGTTTTGTGTCGAGCCTTGCGCATCCAGGCGGCAACATGACCGGCATCAATTTTCTGGCGGCCGAGGTGACGACAAAGCGTCTGGAATTCCTTCGCCAGCTCGTCCCACACGCGACTCGCATTGCGGTGTTGGTCAATCAGTCTGATGCAACACGCGCCGAGGTTACAGTGCGAGACGCGAAAGATGCAGCTCGCACCATGGGTCTGGAAATTCAAGTCCTCAACGCCGACACTGCCGATGAAATCGACGGTGCCTTCGAGGAAAGCGCACGCGAACACCTCGATGCGCTTTTCATGGCGGCTACCCCTTTTTTGTCCATTCACCTAGTCCAAATGGCCCAGTTAGCTGCATTTTATCGGCTGCCCGCGGCCCATTATCAGCGGGAGTTCACCGAAGCTGGAGGGCTTATGAGCTACGGTTCCGACATTCCTGAAGCGTTTCGCCAAGCTGGGATCTATGGCGGTCGCATCCTGAAGGGTGAAAAGCCAGCGGAGTTACCGGTTGTGCAATCGTCGAAGTTTGAGCTGTCCATCAATGTGCGCACTGCCCGGATGCTGGGTCTCACAGTGCCGACCCAGTTGCTCGCTACCGCCGACAGGGTGATCGACTGACTATTTGATTTTTGTAATTGCCGCGCCGCATACGTCCGCTTTTGGCACAAAGCGGACATCCCAGTGGCGCTAACGAATGTCCGCTTTCGGGGGTAAAGCGGACATCACAGTTAAGAGCCTCATGTCCGCTTTGACCCAAAGCGGACATCGCTCCCCGTTCTCAGTTTGGCACGAAACGGAACCTCAACCCGGCTCTTGTCCAGTCGCGATGTTGATCGCCGTCCAGACACGGTGCGGCGTTGCCGGCATGTCAAGGTGCGAAATGCGCCGCGCCCGCCAGAGCGCGTCAACGATCGCATTCATTACCGCGGGGCAGGAGCCTATAGCACCTGCCTCGCCCGCCCCCTTGACGCCCAGCGGATTGTGCCTGCAAGGGACGTTGCGCGTCTCGAAGGTGATTGCTGGCACTTCGTCGGCCTTCGGAACCGCGTAATCCATCAGGCTCGCAGTCATGAGCTGACCCGAAGCCGGATCGTAGACCGTGTGCTCCATAAGTGCCTGGCCGATGCCCTGTGCAGTGCCACCGTGGACCTGCCCGGCGAGTAGCAAGGGGTTGAGCGTCGCGCCGAAATCGTCCACGACAACGTAGTTGACGATCCGAGTTTCTCCCGTCGCCGGATCGATCTCGACCTCTGCGATATGGGTACCGTTGGGGTAAGTTGCCTGCGGTGGTGTGAACGCGTCCATCGCGGTAAGACGGTTTCCCGTGTCTGGACGCTGCGCCAAGGCAGCAAATGAGATCGTGCGGTCGGTGCCGGTAACTCGCACTGTGCCGTTGACAATTTCGAGATCATCCGCGCCCGCTTCGAGGGCTTCGCCCGCTAATACTTTAATATTTTGCGCAAGTTTTTTTGCCGCGCCGGCGAGCGAAGCGCCGCCGCAAGGGATCGAACTTGAACCTCCGGTCCCAAGGCCGGTGGCGATCCGGTCGGTGTCGCCTTGCACCATACTCACCCGCTCGGGCGGCAAGCTCAGATGCTGGGCGACCAGTTGTGCGTATGCGGTCGCATGGCCTTGCCCGGTTGATTGCGAGCCGATCAGCAACGTGGCCGACCCGTCAGATTCGAGTTTCAGGGTCGCCGTCTCCGACCCCGCGTTGCCGCAAGCCTCAATGTAGGTCGAAAGTCCAATGCCGCGCAGTCGGCCTGCTTTTTTCGACAAGCGCAGCCGCTTGGCGAATCCGGACCAGTCTGCGAGTTCCTGGGCGCGCTTAAGATGTGTAGCAAAGTTTCCTGAATCGTAATTCTGGCCGGTTGCACTCTGATATGGCATCGCACTTGGCTTGATGAAGTTGCGCCGCCGCAGCGCGTCGGGTGTCATCCCAACCTCGCGCGCCGCGTGATCGACCAACCGCTCAATGACGTAAGCCGCCTCCGGCCGCCCAGCGCCGCGATAGGCGTCGACCGGCACAGTATTGGTATAGACACCGCGCACGCGGATATGACAGGTGGAAATATCGTAGACGCCAGGTGACAAGACGGCGCCGAGAGTAGGAATAAGCGGCGCAAATTGCGACAGATAAGCGCCCATATTGGCGACGAGATCCACGTCGAGTGCGAGGAAGCGGTGTTTTTCATCGAGAGCAAGACGAGCGGTGGTTACGTTGTCGCGGCCCTGCATGTCGCCAAGAAAATGATCGGAGCGGTCGGCGATCCACGTTACTGGCTTCTGCAGTTGCTTTGAAGCGACAGCAGCGAGTGCGTATTCGCGGTATGGAAATAACTTGGTTCCGAAGCCGCCGCCTACATCGGGCGTCGTCACTCGCAGCTTTTCCGCAGGGAGTTTGAGAACCTGAAGGAGCGTGTCTCGGATCGCGTGTGGTCCCTGGCTCGATAGAGTCAGCGTCAGGCGCTCATCGGAAGCGTCGTAGTCGGCCACTACACCCCGTGTGTCGAGATAATTCGCCACGAGACGTTGATTGACAAGTTTCAGGGAAACAATTTTTGCCGCCCCGGCAAAGGCTCGCTCAGTTGCTGCTTTATCACCGAGTGCGAGATCGAAGACAACGTTATCGGGATGCTGCGGCCAAACGAGAGGCGCACCGAGCTCGAGCGCCTCGGTCGCGCCCATGACATGCGGGAGCGCCTCCCAGGTGACTGCGATAGTTTCGGCGGCATCTTTGCCTCGCTCGAGCGTATCGGCAACAACAAAAGCAATTGCATCTCCGACATGACGCACCTCGTTGCGCGCCAGGATAGCGTAGGGCGGCACGTCGAAGGCGGTGTTCGGAAGCTCAACTGTGCATGGCAAAGGGCCGAGATCGCCTATCTCGGCTCCGGTGAGTACAAGGCGCACGCCCAGCATCGCCCGCGCCTTTGCGGCGTCGATATGAAAGTGAGCATGCGCGTGAGGCGACCGCAGTACCACCGCATGCAGCGTCTCGGGCGGCGCAACATCACCAATATAGCGTCCGACGCCGCGCAGCAGTGGGTCGTCCTCCTTGCGTAGGACCGACTGGCCGAAGCCGAATTTCAACGCCTGCATGGCATCGCGTCACCGGCAAAATTCGAATGTCGAAGTTACGACAATTAGGTTAGGCTTAACGCCTCAGATTGCAATCGGAGAAGGGTGCTTACAATGCCTGTTTCTATGTACACGGTTTCTATTCCGGTCTTCATTCAACACCTAAATGGCCTCGATATTGTTCTCGACAAGGCGGCTACCTGGGCCGCCGCACGTTAAAGTGAATGAGACTGATCTGTTGAACATGCGGCTCTCGCCCGACATGTTCAATTTGGTACGGCAAGTAAGGGCTGCTACCGATCACGCCGCAAATGCGGCGGGGCGTTTATCCGGTAAAGAGCTTTTGAAATTTGCCAACGACGAGACCACGATTGCTCAACTGAAAGATCGGATCGCCAAGACTATCGATTACCTCAAGAACATCAAGCAAAGCGAGATCGACGGTACCGAGACTAAAGACATCAGCATTACCTTCCCAAGCGGGCAGTCGCGGCAGTTCACGGGCCAGAGCCTCCTGCTCGGCAATAGCCTGCCCAACTTTTACTTCCACACCACGACGGCTTACGACATCATTCGCCAGTGCGGGGTGGAGATTGGAAAACGCGATTTTATGGGCACACCGTAATCGAGTAGGCAGTATTTTCTTGCAGTGCATGAGTCTCCTTTTGGCACAAAGCGGACATCACAATTGTGCTGAACCATGTCCGCTTTCAGGGGTAAAGCGGACATCCGGTGAAGGCGCTTCAATGTCCGCTTATGACCCAAAGCGGACATTGGCTGGCGTTTTATGTTGCAGCGCGAAGCGAGTCTCAGCTCTATGCTTGAGCCGGTACGATGCAGTCTCCTCGGCAGCTGGAGGGTGGCCCGTTAACGGTGCCCCTCCGTTTTTCCTCCCGGACGCCGGCGACAGCACCGCGGTTCGTCTGTCAGCCCCCGGGGCCGTCCGTCATGATGTAGCCAATCAGGTCGCCCACGTTGTGCTCCAAATTTCGGATGATGTCCTTGACGACGTCTCCGATCGAGATCACGCCCACGACCTTGCCCGCGTCCAGCACTGGTAGATGGCGAAAGCCGCGCGCAGACATCATTGCCATGCAGCCTTCCAGTTGGTCGTCCGGCTTGACCGTCACCGGGTCGCCCGTCATCACTTGGCCCACCGGAGTCTGCTTCGCATCGAGCCCGGGCAGCAGCACTTTTATGGCGCA
>Ga0182036_10000324_pt1 | contig 21287 bp, 22 predicted proteins | sample sta12Cox44000080_FD_125966 | JGI IMG/M metagenome (GOLD analysis project Ga0182036, IMG submission 125966) | Lab enrichment of tropical soil microbial communities from Luquillo Experimental Forest, Puerto Rico - statoxic.12C.oxic.44.000.080 | ecosystem: Environmental > Terrestrial > Soil >...
CAGACACTTGGATCGGAATCGGGTACATGGTTTGAGGAAGAAAGTATGTTTCAGGCATTGCGCTACCACTGGCCGGAGTACCTGATAGAAGCGGCGGGCTTAGGCACGTTCATGATTTCCGCGTGCGTATTCACCGTGCTTCTGATGCATCCGGCGTCACCTCTGGTGCTCCGGATCGCCGACCCGCTATGGAAGCGGGCAGTGATAGGAATTGCCATGGGCTTAACAGCCATTGCGCTCATCTACTCTCCCTGGGGCGAACAGTCGGGAGCTCACTTTAATCCATCGGTGACAATCGCGTTCTTCCGTCTAGGGAAGATCGCCCCCGCTGATGCCTTCTTCTATGTCGTGTCGCAATTCACAGGAGCGGTTGTAGGAGTGCTCATATGTGTTGTCTTGCTTCGGCGTTGGCTCTCTGATCCGCAGGTCAACTACGCGATCACCACTCCTGGACAAAGAGGCGCCACCGTGGCATGGGTCTCTGAATTCTTGATCTCGTTCCTGTTGATGACGACGGTGCTGGTTTCCTCCAACAGCAAGAGATTAGCGGCGCTTACCGGCGTTTTTGCGGGAGTCCTTGTAGCGGCCTACATCACGGTGGAAGCGCCTCTTTCAGGGATGAGCATGAACCCTGCGCGAACCCTCGGATCGGCGCTGCCCGCACATTCATGGAAGGGCTGGTGGATTTACTTCACCGGCCCGCCTGTCGGCATGCTGGTCGCAGCGACGATTTACACAAAATTGAGGGGCGCACACAGCGTGATCTGCGCCAAGCTGCACCATGGGGAAGGCCAACGGTGCATTTTCAATTGTGGATACCGGACAGATCTGAAACTTAACGCCGACCAGCCTCATCGACGGAAAATCTCCGACTCTTCTTGCAAGCCGAATTGCGGATCGCAGGATGCGAGCCCAAAGCCGCCTTGCTGGAACCTCGACAAACAAACATGAACCGAACGAGTTGGCGCAGATTGGGAGGGGAGCACGAGCCATGAACCTACTAAAGCATTTGATCGTCATTTTGATTGCGGTTCCCACTCTACACGCCTCGGGATCCTCAGCTCTATCTGAGAAGAAAGGGCTTACGCTGGAAGGGGCGCGCAAGGTCATTGCCGCCGCCGAGGCGTATGCAAAACAGCACAGCGCACCGGGAGGCGCCATCGCGGTGGTCGACGATGGCGGCAACCTTATGGCGTTGGTGCGGCTCGACGGGACCTTCTCGGCCGGACCCAGGATTTCAATTGGGAAAGCCAGAACTGCCGTGCTGTTTAAGAAGCCTACCAAAGTTTTTGAGGAGTTAATCAACAAGGGCCGCACCACGATGGTGGCGTTAGAGGATTTCACTCCGCTGCAAGGAGGAATTCCAATCGTTGTCGGCGGAGAAATCGTCGGCGGGATTGGAGTCAGCGGCGCTTCAAGTGCCCAACAAGATGAGGAGGTCGCCATAGCCGGAGCTGAAGCGGCCAAGCAGTTCAGTGCGGATCCAGTCACCACTGCCCAGCCGACTGCCACTTACTTTCCGAAGGAAAGAGTTGATGCTGCATTTTCCACGGGGACTGAGCTGTACGGACTGGAGGGAAAGTACACGATTATTACGAGCCGCCGCGATTCTCCAGGAATGATTGAGGTGCACGAAGAGGAGTCCGATCTTATCTATGTGATCAGAGGATCGGCGACTTTCATTACCGGGGGAACTCTATTGGACGGCAAGAAGGTAGCTGAAAACGAAATTCGAGGTAGTCAGCTGAACGGCGGCGGAGCCCAGAGCCTGGCAGCTGGAGACGTCATTGTCGTTCCGGCCGGCACACCTCACTGGTTCAAGGAGGTCCAAGCACCGTTGTTGTATTACACCGTGAAGGTTAGATAGGACACGAATTGAAATGAAAAACGTAATAATAATAATGATATGGGGTACATTTGTATTTCTGAGCCATGGATCGGCCTGGGGGCAGGCTTGGGCCGCGCAGGAGCCCCCATATGGGAGACCAGACGCGGTCATCGATCTTCGAACCAGGGTGGGCGTCGAACTCGTCAAGGGGCAGTGGAGGTACAGTGACGTAAGAATCATCGAGAGTGACTTCCGAGCGCCTGGCGCGGACCTGAAGCCATCGGGGAAGCCGATTGAAACTTACGACTACTCTCCCCACGCGGGCATCGCCGACTTCGACGACTCCCAATGGGAAGCTATCGACCCGACTACTCTCGAGGCAAGGCGGTCCACCGGCAAAGTCTGTTTCAATTGGTATCGCATCAATGTAACGATTCCGGAGAAGGTAGGCGAGTTCCAAACCGCCGGAGCCACCATCGCTTTCGAGATTGTAGTCGACGACTATGCTGAAGTTTGGGTAAACGGTGCGCTGCCGTCCATATACGGCCAAAGTGGCGGACCCGTTATCAAGGGGTTCAATGCGCCGAATCGGCTGATCATCGCGCGGAATGCCGTTCCCGGGCAGAAAATTCAGCTGGCAGTGTTTGGAATCAACGGTCCGATTTCCGCGAGTCCCAACAATTTCATATGGATAAAGTCCGCTGTTGTCGATTTCTATAAAGCCGCTGCCGCTGGAGGTGTTCCCGTAGCGACTCAGGTCCTGCGGAAGGACCCGGGACTCGACTTGATCCTGACCCCAGGGACCAGGATTGAGAGGCTTGCCGCCGGGTTTCAGTTCACGGAGGGTCCGGTATGGGACCGCGAGGGCGGGTACCTGCTCTTCAGCGATCCGAACAACAACCTTATATATAGGTGGAGTCCGGACGGGCAGGTATCCGTTTACCGGTCTCATAGCGGCTATACCGGATTGAATATTGGGGAATACGGGCAGCCAGGCTCGAATGGTCTGACCCTAGATCGTGAAGGGCGTCTCACGATAAACGAGCATGGCAACCGAAGGGTAACGCGCCTCGAGAAGAATGGCGTTTTAACGGTGTTGGCTGACCGCTACCAGGGCAAGCGTCTCAATAGTCCAAACGACCTCGTCTACCGGTCCGATGGAACTTTGTACTTCACCGATCCTCCTTTTGGCCTGCCGAAGTTCTTTGATGATCCTCGCAAGGAACTTTCCTACAGCGGCGTGTTTTGCCTCATAAAGGGCCAGTTGAAATTGGTGGCGACAGATCTGAATGGACCGAACGGGCTGGCATTCTCTCCAGACGAGAAGTTCCTTTACGTCGACAACTGGGATCTCGAGCGGAAAATTGTCATGCGTTACGAAGTTCAGCCGGACGGCAGCCTTGCAAATGGCAAGGTCTTTTTCGACGCGACCGCCGAGCCAGGTGAGGACGCCTGGGACGGCATGAAGGTAGACCAACAGGGAAACCTATCTCTCTCCGGGCCCGGCGGGCTTTGGATAATTTCTCCTGAGGGCAAGCACCTGGGAACAATAACTGGCCCAGAGCATCCGCACAACATGGCTTGGGGGGACGAAGATGGCAAAACCCTTTATTTGTGCGCGAAAACCGGTCTTTATCGGATTCGATTCAACATTGCAGGAATCCGGCCCTAAGAGAATAAACATGGGCAACATGTGCTCACTTGGCCTAGTGAGACGAGAATGATGCAACGACAGGGTTTCTTCACTGAGAGCGGTATGGATGTGCCGACGGTGACGACCTCGCAAATGCGTGAAGTGGACCGGATCGCCATCGAGGAAACGGGACCGAATCTCTTTCAGATGATGGAAAATGCCGGCCGCAATCTGGCGGAGATGGCACTCGAGCGGCTCGGCGGAAACTGGCAAAGCGCGAGAGTTGTGGTACTAGCAGGAAGCGGTGGCAATGGTGGCGGAGGAATTACCGCGGCTCGCCATCTGGCAAACCGTGGTGTCCGAGTCGAGCTCTGCCTGGCGGTACCGGACAAGCTGAGCGCGGTGGCTGCATGGCAGCGCAAAGTCTTTCAGTCGACCTCAGGCAAGGAAGTCGACTTTCGACATTTGGACCCCGCTCCAGTGAATTTGATACTTGACGCTCTCATCGGTTACGGCTTGCAGTCGGCGCCACAGGGCATCTTCGCCGAGTTGATTGGCTGGGCTAACGGCACGACCGCTCCCATTATTTCCCTCGATGTTCCTTCAGGCCTGGACTCTACCACCGGAGCAACCCCAGGAGAATTCATTCGGCCGGGGTGGACGATGACTCTGGCGCTACCTAAGTCCGGACTCGCCAGAGCGGCGATCGGAGAACTGGTCCTCGCGGACATAGGAATACCTGAGGAGACCTATCGGCGTGCTGGTGTGTCGTACGTTTCCCCCTTTGGGAGCCGGTTTAGGGTTCCCTTAATCCTCCAACCCAAGGCAGACGTTGCTCCAGCCGGAAAAGGCTTTTCATCGAGCATCACAGAGAAAACCTGATCAGTCGCGAAGCAACCAGCGGATCAGTCTCGATATCCGGCGACTTTCGCGTGCGATCAGAAGGCAGGCAGCGGGAGGGTTTAGATGTCATGTCGGTCGATTATGGCCCACATTTGATCCACTCTTGCGTTTGGTTAGGTATTGTCCCACGCTAGTCGCACGTCTTGCAGCGTTGACCTAAAGCCAGGCGACATTCGTTTGTTATCTGTTTCGTAGACGGACAAATTACACCCCCGGGATAAACTTGCAAGCACGGCGAGGAAATGAAAGGGATTACCAGAGTTGGCATAAAGATCTTCAGGCGGTTCTACGGAGGTGATGACAATGAACTCTCCGAGCGTTTGCGAAGTCACTGGCCCGTCAGACTGGCGGGGGAAACTATTCGCTGATCTTCTTCAGTCAGTTCATGTTCGGAGTAGCGTTTACTTTCGCCCAGAGCTCGGCGCACCTTGGGCCTTTAGCGTAGCCGACCGCGGAACTACGTTCCATATTGTGGCTGATGGCAGCTGCTGGTTGCAAGTTACGAGCGCTACTCAGACAATCGAACTGGTCGCCGGAGATTTTGTGCTTGTCCCGCGTGGGGATGCGCACATTATGTGCGACTCAGCCGCGAGTACAGTCGTTGACTTTTTTGAGCTGGCCAAGCGCAGTTCGCCTGACAACAAGGGAGTATTTCGTGCCGGTGGCAGCGGGCCTATCACCAAGCTCGTGTGCGGCGGCATGCTGTTCGACAATGGGCCGACCGACCCGCTTCTTGCGGTGCTGCCCCCTTTGATTCACGTGAAAGGAAAGGGCGGAATGGGGTCCACTTGGCTGCGGTCAACCGTTTCTCAAGTCCTCGAGGAACTCGATACTTCCGGGGCGGGCGCGCAGGCGGTGGTGACGCGGCTTGCGGATATCCTATTCATTAAAGCCGTGCGTACGCACTTTGAGCAGAGCATTGACACGGCACAATATGGATGGCTGGCGGCGATTCGCGATCCTCAGATCGGACCGGCACTGGCCCAGCTTCACGCTCGCCCGCAGGAGTCGTGGACGGTTGCTTCTCTTGCGCGCCAGGTGGCTCTGTCTCGATCTCTTTTTGCCGAAAAGTTTGCTCAACTGGTTGGCGAACCGCCGGTGCGTTACCTGAAGCGGCTGAGGTTGAACGCAGCCGCCCAAAGGCTACGCTCCACTAACGACAAATTGAGTGCAATCGCAGTCGATGCAGGTTACGACTCGGCGGCAGCGTTCACCAAAGCATTCAAGAGAATTCTAGGAAAAACTCCGGGCGAATATCGTCGCAACCGCGAGTACTTTCGGGCAGAGTGGTAGAGAAAAAGAGGAACGCGGCAGAAACTTGATGGCGGTCGGCAATGCTGGACGAAGGATGAAAACAATCGGACTTCCAGCCATAGCTTTGTAGATCTCCGTGGCCGTTACATGAAAAGCTCTTGCTTGACATTCGCTGTTAAAGCGACGTTTGGCACCAGTCCAGTTTAAATGGCTACAGGATTTCACTCGCGGAACGTTGGCGCGTTCTGAATGGAGCACTCTGGAGGACGATATGAAGCGGTTTGTTCTGCAAATCCTCCTGGCCCTTAGTGGTCTTTTGATGCTGTTCAGGTTTGGAACACCGGCTCTGATCTTTGGGGCCACGGGACCCGGCCCGTTTGGTAACCGCTGGTTAGCATCGGGAACAACTGCGACGTTGCTTCTCGATGCCGACCTTCGATTTTTTGGTGCCATGATGCTTGGAATCGGCGTCATCTTCTTCTGGGCGATTGCAAAGTTAGAAACGCTCGGTTCAGTGATTTATATTCTGGCTTCCGCCGTGGCAGTCGGCGCGGCCGCAAGGATTTATGCACACGTCACGTACGGAAGTCCTGGGACTGCGGGGACCATACCGATCGTACTTGAGACTCTGATCCCGATCTTTCTGGTGCTCCTTCGTTACTTGGTGGGAAGGGACGTCAAGAGACTGCCATGATGGCGCTCTCTTGCACAGAGTCAAGACCGGCCACAGACAAATTGGGGGGACCGACCGGCCTTGGTTTTGCGAGCCGCCCACCGGACTTGTGAGACGCCTAGTCATCGGTAATACCTCTGCTTGGCCGCCAGAGAACGTTCTCCGTATTCGCGCTTTTAGTTAGATTATGGTTGGACCGATTGTGAGGTCACTGACGTCGGCATCCAATTTTGTTCCGAGTTTTCTATCGACCTACATTGATCGTGTTGGGGAAGGCTGATTTTGTGTTTGGTGAACGCGAGCGGTCGCGATTTGAACAAATCTTTCCCCAGTATCAAACGCTGCTATTCGATAAGGCGTCACACTTTTTGCAGAGCATAAGGGAGAACTTATCGCGGAAGCCGTCGTAGGTTTTGTAACTCCCAGCCAGCCTGAGCTTTGGCAGGATTTCTTTATGATAAGGCTTCAAGTTCGGAGACTAAAGTTGAGCTAGATTGCTCGAATAGAGATGAAGGGAGGACGTTATGGGAACGGCTGTTTTGTTGCCCGACCTCGCAGGGCGGTCCTTTGATGTCAACGTGGTGCGCACAATGGTTGCCCCGCCAAAGGTTCTATTTCAGGCATGGACACAGCGGTTCGATATTTGGTTTGCGGCACCCGGCTCCGTCCTGATGAAAGGCGAGGTAAACTCGGTTTTCTTTTTCGAGACGCACTTTGAGGGAAGACGGCATCCGCACTACGGACGGTTTCTTAGGCTCGAACGGGACCGACTGGTTGAGCTGACGTGGCTAACCGCAGCAACTAGGGGCACCGAAACGGTTGTGACGGTGCAGTTGATACCCGCGGGCGGCGGCACGGAACTGCACCTGTCGCATGCTGGTTTTCCAGACGAGGAATCAAGAATGAGGCATGAAGACGCGTGGCCTAGAGTCCTTGCGGAACTAGACCGGCGGACGGAGTGCATCTGATTAATCCAAGAGCCATAGGTCAAGATCGAAGACAGGAATAGAACGTTGCCCAGGAGTAGTGAGATGACGAGGGGTTGGGCTGTAGTTACGGGTGCTTCATCTGGAATCGGTTTGGAATTCGCGCGGGAACTGGCTCGCCGTGAAAAACCAGTGCTTGCGATTGCGCGTCGGCGCGAGCGGCTTGAGACGCTGGCCAAGGAAACGGCAAAGCTTGGCGGGCACGTCGAGACACTGACTGCCGATCTCGCGACTGACCAAGGTCTCGTGTTGGCGTCAAGCCGCATAGATGAGCTAGGCCCGGTTGAGTTGCTAATTAACAACGCCGGGGTAGCCACCGCGGGAGACTTCGTAGGCTCATCACTAGAGCAAGAGCTGGCGCAGGTGAAGCTTAATGTTGGAGCGGTGGTGAGCTTGACGCATCACGTGCTCGGAGGAATGATCAAGCGAAAGCGAGGAGGCATCATAAATTTGGCATCTGTCGTAGGTTTTCAGCCGTTTCCTCATTTCGCTGTGTACGCCGCCACCAAAGCGTTTGTCATATCATTCACCGAAGCCGTGGCCGAGGAAGTGAAAGGAACCGGAGTGCATGTCCTCGCCCTCTGCCCGGGAGCTGTTACGACAGAGATCGACTTTTTCTCGCACAACGAGGGGCTCCTGGGTAAATTGCCGAGCCTGAGCGCGGAGCAAGTCGTAGAAACTGGGCTTCAAGCCTTAGCGAACGGCCGGGTGGTCAAGGTGGTTGGAGAGTTCAATCGATTCCTCCCTCTGGTTGACCGCATCATGCCCCGGCAGGCCGTGCGGTGGGTAATGAGCGTCGTGGCCAGACCGCCTCAAGGCACGCCTGTTGAAAAGGCAAATTCTTAAGACCGATCAGGGAACCGACGGCATCGGGCTTTTTGCAAAATCTTGACACGCTCCTGACACAGCTCGACTGAACCTCGTGCATGAGGAATCCCTATCGGGCTCTTGGGCCCTGCGGGCGTCAAGTCTGGTAATGGAGCTTCTTCATGAAACGCTCTTCCTATCTGTTCGCTTTTACCACGTGTCTTTTCGTAGCCTCTCTCACTCTGCTGCATCTGCCATGTGCCGAAGCTCAATCGATCACTCAGCTAACAGCTTTCTCGTGCGACTCAGCCGTAGTCTGCCCGCACGGTGAGGCACCCGATTCTCTGATCCTGGGTCCGATGGGAATCTCTCGGTCTAACCTTCGCCCTCGGGGAAGCTCGCGGGATAACGGCGGTACGGTCTTCGAGGCGGGAGCAAAGATTTGGTAGATCACTACCGGAGGGGGCCAAAGAAAAGTGAATGTCGCGTCGCGCCGGCGCCAAAGTAATACGATTCGAGTTCGCTATGCCCCACAGAGCACGAGCCATCATTACGAAAGCGGAAATTACCAACCTCTACCGTAGGCGAGCGAAGAATTATGATCTCGCGGCTAAGCTCTACAATCTTGTGGGCTTTCGAATTGACTCATATCGCGAACTGGCGATCGATTCTCTCCATTTGAAGCTTGGCGATACTGTCGTCGATATAGGGTGCGGTACAGGTGCAAACTTCTCGAGGCTCCGAGAAAGAGTCGGACAAGACGGGAAGATCATCGGGGTCGACTCTACAGATGCCATGTTGACCAAAGCTCGGCAGCGCGTGGCGCAAAGACGATGGCGCAACGTTGAGCTTGTGCAAAGAGACGCCGCGGCATATCAGTTCCCGGGTAAAGTTGACGGGGTGATTTCGACTTTTGCGATCATCTATGTAGCTGAATTTGACGATGTTATTCGGAGGGGAAGTCGAGCCCTAAATGGTGGGGGCCGACTGGTCGTTCTAGACTTTAAACTGCCCAACCGCTGGATTTCGCGCCTGGCTCCATTAGCCGTCGTTGATACCCTTCCCTGGGGTCTTTCGAAGGAATTGGCATCCCGGCACCCGTGGGAGTCGATCGCCAAATACATGAAACCCATGCCGATGAGGGAGCGGTACGGCGGTTTTGTGTTTATTGCGGTGGGAGAGCAAGAAGAAAACGCGTGACGACTCAGAAACTGGGATGTCAGGTAGAAATCTCTATCGTTCAAGCCGCCTCTGATCGGGCCCGTGTTCATTTCTGGCATGCGAATGTACTTGAGAGACTAAAAGGGTTTTCGGCAGCCAAACTCGAGTATGAGTGGGCGATCAAAGAAGATCCCGATGGTCAATTTTCTACCCGTCCCGCGAAACCCTCTCCACGCTAGCCTCTGCGGGCAGTCGATGAGAACTTGCTTGCCCAGTGCAGGCACCAACTCGGAATCCACTCCTTCGCGGCTCGGGTTCGCCTGAACTTGAAGCTTCGGTGATCGGTTAACGCTCGGCGGGCGACGCCGGTAGGGGCTTCTCTGGCCATTCACTCCTGTTTCCGCTCCTATCCGTGGTATCGAGCTGGATCGATTCGTCCTCCCCAACGAAGCATCTCACAGGAGGCCCTGCGGCAGTCACAATTGTCCCGCGATGACCACGCTCTTATCCCTCGCCATACCAGCGGAGCCCGGTTCGAAAAGATTGTTTGTCCTTGCCGGTTGCTGCAGCGTTGTCTTTGCCTTCGGAATCCCATTGGCAAATCCGGTGTCGCGCTTGACTCCATTCGTGCTCCTCCACTCTCAAGCACCGCGAGAGAAAAGCAAATCCGCGCCCGGCGGCTCATCGGGATTCTGCTTCGACTCTTGTCGCCCGGAGGGTCTTGGTTCCTCCCAGGTGGGCACCCTCCAAGAAAGCATCCCTTGGCACTTGGGAGCGGCCCTTCTCTCGCGCCCTCTGGGGGTGTGCCTTGAGAGATTCCAGGCAGAAATGGAGACAACAAAATGTACGACAACAGAGTTCACCTGATGGGCTTCCTCGGAAAAGACGCCGCTCTGCGCCAAACCACCACGGGCAGGGAATTCGTGGTCCTGTCCCTAGCCACCACCGCATCGTGGAGGGATGAGCGTGGCGAATACACTGACAAAACCAGGCGGACCGACTGGCATCGCTGTATCGCCTGGTCCAACCTGTCGAAGCGTGCCGGCTCCCTCAAGAAGGGAACGCACGTCGAGATCGAAGGCCAACTGCGCTATCGCAAGGTCACGGACCGCGAGCAGAAAGATGTGACCTACACCCTCGCCGAGATTCATCTCTCGAAACTTCGTACAGTCGACCCTGCCCCGAAAGATGATGCGGAGAGCGTTCCGCCGCAGCCAGGCAATTCATCGGAAGACGAGGCTTTCGTCTCATGATTTTCCCCTCGCGAGGCGGCACCTTCCTGGTGCCGCCATCGTTTTGTCTTTTTACCGATTGGTTCCGCTACAAGGTAACCAGACCCCCATCATCAATTATGTTCCCCGTATGTTCCTTGACGGGTTAGTTCCGACCCCGACTGTTCGGACGTTTCTTCTGAATTCATAGACGCCAGCTATCAGAGCAAGCCAACAAAGTATTGGACGCAGGCATATTCGATCGCTACTCTGACGCATCTTTCGGTCGCGATCTTCTGAATCCGAGCGGGTCGGGAGAGATGATCACGGAGTAGTTCTCGAATGCAAAGATCCACACGCCCACGGTCCCGGACTCTATTCCAGCAGCCGTTTTCTCCAACCAAGCTTAGGGGCGCCGCGAAGAAGGCGGCACAGATTCTTCCGGTGTGGGCCACGCCGGCTTTCGCCCAGGCGGCCGGCTCTCCCTGGGAAAACGCGGTCAATGCCCTCAAAACCTCGTTCACCGGTCCGATCGCGACTGGCCTCAGCTTGGTGGCGATCGTTGTTGGTGGTTTGACCTTTGCGTATGGCGAAGGTCACTCCAAAAAGGCATTGGCAGGAATCATTTTCGGTGTAGGTATGGCCATCGGCGCCGTCAATTTTATGGCGTGGCTGTTTCCGTGACGGTGGAGCCACATGACCCTTGGGCGCCACAATCGGGTTCACAAATCCATGAATCGTCCCTTGACCATCCTCGGTGCAGAACGTCGGCTGTTTTTCGCCGCACTCATCGCCGGAGCGGTGCTGTTCAATCTTCTACACAGCCTGCTTGGTGGGCTCATTCTCTTCGTGGCGGGACTGCTCGCGGCCCAGTGGGCGACCCGATATGACTCTCAGATTCTCCGCGTTCTTCTGAACTCCGCCAAATTCAAGACGCTCTATGACCCGGCCAAGTACGAGATGGAAAGGGCGTGAGTGCATCCAAATGCTTCGAATCGCCCGCACGCATCAAGAGTATCGGGACGCCGGCGCACTCCACACCTCGATCAATCTCTTTGGGTTTTGGGATCAGGAGATCTTTCTCACCAAAAGCGGCGAGCCCGGTCTCGTTCTCCGGGTCGAAGGGGCGGACTACGAATGCCTCGATCATGCGGGACAGGATCAGGTGGTGAAACGCTTTGAAGCTGCGCTTCGTTCCTTAGATGCACCAATTCGCTTCTATCAAGCCCTGATCAAGAGCCACGCTCTGCCGGTGCCTGCTTGCGCTCACCCCAATCCGCAAATTCAAGCCGCCAGCGAGCAACGCTCCGCATTCATAGATCGCAGAGCAGAGCAAATGTTTCATTTGCAGATCGCATTCGTTCTGATCTGGGAACTGGCGCAGCAGACTTCGACGCTTTGGAACTCTCCTTGGCGCCCTGGTGCTAGGGGCGGGAAGCCAGGCATCTTCGCAAACTTTGCCGCGAGCCGTGGTGCCGCTTATGCTGAGAAACACATCGAAAGCCTGGCCCAACAACTCCGGCACCGAGCGTCAAGCTTCGCCCGGCAGCTCGACGATGTGCTGAAGATCGAGATGCTTTCGGCGGAGGAAGCCTTTCGGGTGCTCTATGCACTCCTGAACCCTTCCCAGCAAAAACGTGACTCGGCGCACTTGCTTGCCCATCACGGAATCGACTATCAGCTTTCCGGCACCCAGATCGAAGCTCACAGGGGGCATCTCCGGCTCGACGATCACTATGTCAAGGTTCTCACCGTGAAAGAGCCGGCAGCGGAAACTTGGCCGCTCATCCTTCGCGATTTGCTCGAGATCAAAGCCTGCTTCAACGTGGTTACGGAGTGGAAACCGATCGAAAGCAGCGCGGCCCGCAGACTCATTCAGAGCCGGCGACGCCATTTCCACAATTCCAAAACGTCGTTCCTGAGCAACCTGAGCGCTGAGGAACGCCACGGTCCCCGCGATGAACTCGTGGACGACTCGAAAGAAGCCGCGATCGCCGATCTCGGGGCGTGCCTCACCGCCATCGGCCAGGAGGGCAAATACTTCGGAGAGTTTTCCCTCTCAGTCATTGTCTACGACGAAGACCTAACCCGCCTCGAAAAGATCATTCCCGAGTTCCAGCGCGCCCTGACCAAACACGATGGAGTACTGTTCGAAGAACGCTACAACCTGCTTAATGCCTTCTTTGCCACCATACCCGGCAACCATGCGTTTAATCTGCGCCGGTTCTATCTGCTCAATACCAACTACGCCGACTTGTCATTTCTCTTCAGCGTCGACAACGGGCACCTCTGGAACCGCCAGCTCAACAGTGAGTATTTGGCGGTCCTCGAAACCGATCAGGGGATCCCCTACTATCTCAACCTGCACAACCAGGATGTTGCCCACACGCTCATTCTCGGTGCCACTGGCTCGGGGAAGTCGTTCCTGCTCAACTTCCTGATTCAGAGCCTGCAGAAATACGAGCCGCAAACCTACATCTTTGATCTAGGAGCGAGTTTCGAGGGCATTACTAGCATCTTTCGCGGCTCCTACCTCAACGTGGGGCCAGACGGGCAGGCCTTCACCATCAACCCCTTTTCACTCAACCCCATTAAAGAGAATCTCAATTTTCTTCACGCTTTCCTCAGGGTTCTGCTCGAAAGTGCTGAACAGCAAGAGCTAACCGGAGTCGAGGAACGCAGCCTCTACGCCGCCATCGAGCGGATGTATCGGCTAGAAGCACAAACCCGCACGCTTACCAATTTGGCCGCGATGATCGGACCCTTGGGAGAGCGGCTCTATCGCTGGACACGCGCGGGTCAGTTTGGACACGTCTTTGACAACGTTGAAGATACCCTGACCTTGCAGTCGTTTCAGACCTTCAACTTCGATGCCACCTCAATCTATCCCGATGTGCTCGAGCCACTCTTGTTCTACATCCTGCACCGCGCCTCAACCGCCATCGACAACCCCCAGCATGCTGCACAATTCAAGGTCTTCATTTTGGATGAAGCCTGGATCTTCCTTCGCAATCAGACTATCCGGGAGTATGTCACGCGGGCCCAGAAGACCTGGCGCAAGAAAAATGCTGCCATGATCTTGGCCACACAGTCTCTGCATGAGCTGGCTCAATCCCGGATGCTCGAGATTGTTGCGGAGAGCTGCCCCAACAAGATCTTTCTCGCCAACCCAGACATCGATGTCCCTGTTTATCGGGAGGCTTTTCACCTGAACGATACTGAGCTCGAGCTCCTGGCTGGACTGGTTCCTAAACGCGAGCTGCTGCTGAAAAATCAACGCGGGGCCAAGAAGCTCCATCTCAACGTGGATTCCTTCTCCTATTGGATGGCTACCAATACCCCGAAAGACAACGTCGAGCGAAAACGATATTTCGACCAATACGGCGTCAGCGAAGGACTGACGCGCCTTGCCCGGGATCACCCGGTCGATTCCCTTTAGCCCGAAACCACGCGAGCGGGAGGTGCTATGCAGAAGCAGAAGGAAACGTGTGTCCGGTCGAGCTATTGGTTGCGCTGGGTTCGCGTTGTGGTGCTCAGCCTCGTAGTCGGCATCCTTATAAGCCTATCGACGGCTTCTCCCGCCGATGGCGCCGCCCGAACGGTCAAGTATCACGACAAGGACATTGTCGCCATCCGTGCGAAGCTGCGCTATACCACGCTGATCGCCTTGCCGGCGGACGAAAAGATCGTACAGGCGGCCACTGGAGATCGCGACTTCTGGGTCATCGACGCGGTCCAGAACTTCTGCTTCCTGCATCCGGCAAAGAGCGGCATCCACAGCAACCTCAATCTGATCACCGACAAGGGCACCGTCTACTCCTTCACTCTGGATGAGGTGACCGACGAGCCCGACCTCAAGATCATCGTCGAACCAAGCGGCGCCTCCGCCTTGAGCTCCGTCGATCCCAATCGAAAGTTCGTATCCGCGACCGAAATCGAAGCCTACAAGTCCCAAGTGCAGGCAGCACAAACCCAAGCGCAAGAAGCGGTGGCCCGCTTCAAGTCCGAATACCCCACCAAGCAAATGAAGTTTGATTACCTCTTTCGCGATCAAAAGCCCTTTGCGGTTGCCGCCATCTACCACGACGACAACTTCACCTACATCAAGTCCGCGGCGGCTGAGAAATTCTCGCTCTACGAAGTCAAAGACGATCAGGCCAACTTTGTAAACTTCGACCTGCGGGATGGGACGTACGTAGTGCCGAAAGTGATGGAGAAAGGCTACCTCGAGATCGGCAAGAAGCGACTGACTTTCGAGCGGAAGCCCGAGTAGTTTCAAGGAGGTCCTGATGCCTGAGAGTTCCCCGTCCTTATTCGATCCGAAACAGGTCGTCGACCACACGGAACGACCCCCGGGGGTCGTCTCCAAGCGCGCTCAGCAATACGTCCTTGTGAGCGTTGCCGCCATCATCGTGGTGATCTCAATGTTTTCGAGCAATCGCCAACCCAAGGCGCCGGCGCGAAACGACGCCGCCAAAGCGCCAATTCTTGGGGAATCCAGCCAACGGAAGGTCGCGGACTATGCCGCGGAACTCAACCAAGAACAGAAAGCTGCCGACCGCGCACGAATGGCCGAGCAAGTCCAGTCGCAAGGACCAGATGGCGGTTTCAAAGGGACAAAGAATGAGGCGCACTACGCTCCCAGCGCATCCTCCGCTTCCGGGTCCCCCGATCCAGGACCCGACCCCGCCCAGAATCAGCAACCGGACCCGCTCGAGCAACGGGAGCGCGAGCGTGCTTACAACGCCCGCTTCGCGTCGAACTTCGCCTTCGCACCGGTCAAGAGTTCTCCGAGCACTACCGCACCCGATCCAGCGGCCACGGACGCGCGAACTCCCATACCTCAAGAACAGGGAAGCGGTTCTCCTCGGAAGTCGTCGGTCAACGTGAATGAGGCTTTGGGGCAACCGTATGTGCTATTTGAAGGAACCATAATCGAATCCGCCCTGATCAACCGCTTGGATGGGGACTTCTCCGGTCCGGTGAAGGTCATGGTTACGAACCCCGTCTATTCCCACGATCGACAGCACGTCCTCATTCCGGAGGGTAGTCTTGTGCTCGGCGAGGTCAAACCCGTCGATAGTTTTGGACAGCGCCGGCTCGCCGTGGTCTTTCACCGCCTGCTCATGCCCGATGGCTATGGTGTCGACCTCGATCAATTTCATGGTCTCGATCAGGCGGGCGCGACCGGCCTCAAGGATCAAGTCAACCACCACTACCTCCAGATCTTTGGTGCTTCCATCGCCCTCGGCCTCATCGCCGGGGCCGCCCAAAGCTCCGTCGACAACGTCGGTCTCGGCGAGAGCGGCAGCGGAGCCTATCGGGCCGGAATCGCGTCCAGCGTCTCCCAATCGTCGACGCGAATTTTAGATCGTTTTCTCAACATCAACCCAACCTTAACCATCCGCGAAGGACATCGAGTAAAGGTCTACCTGACCCAGGACCTCCTGTTGCCCGCGTATGAGAACCACCGGGTTCCACCAAACATTTAGAGATTGCGTCAGCACCGAACAGCGAAAGGACGACAACGAGAGGAAATGTTATGAGAAGAGCATTGTTACTGGTGTGCCTGCTCGGCCCGGCGGCCCAGGCCCAACTGTTTGGCTCCGGAATCGTCTTTGATCCCACCCAGAGCGGCCACGCGTTGGCACAGATTCGCGAGGCGGAACACCTCTACACCACCGCCAATGAAACGCGCGACCAAATCATTCAGACCTACAACCTGGCCCGTCAAATGGCACAAATGCCAAAAAATTTCTACCGGCGCTACGCGGCCGACTTCTCGCACTGGACCACTCTCTCGGCACCCAACAACTACGGCAATACCGCCGACTGGATCAGTGCCGCCAATACGGGCAGTCCACAACTGGCTCTCACCGGCTATCGACAGGCTGGAATCCAAGTCACACCTTTTCCTGGCTCCGCTTGGGAAGCACTTGATGCCAGAAGCCAAGACGCGGTGAAGGCCCAATACGCGACCGCCGACCTCACTGATGGCCTCTCGGCTAGCTCTCTCGTTACCTTGGGACAGATTCGCTCGCGTTCCCAGGCCTTGGCGCAGCAGATCGGAAACCTCGAATCCGACAGCTACTCGACCGACCCAAACCAGCAGACCGAAATGGCGGTACTCGGGAAGATCAATGCGGCCTCGGTCATGCAGCTGCGGAGCCAGCAGGACACCAACCAGATTCTCTCGGAATCCGCTCTCGAGCAGATTCTCGCGACAAAAACCAAGGCCGATCAGCAAAAACGAGCGCTGAATCAGGCGATTTTCTTTCACGAGAATTTCCGAGACTCCATCACCAAGGTGACCACGGGGATGACCCAGAGCATGCAGTCGATTTCCTTTGCTGGTCACTGAAAACCTTAGACGCGCTGAGGTCTCACAAATGGGCGACTCCAACATTTTCGAGTTCATCAAGCAGGCGATCTCGGACCTGCTGACCACGAAGCTCGGCTTTCTCGAGTCCTCCGGCATGAACCTGTTTCGCGGGTTGGCCCTGATCATGATTGCCTGGTTCGGCGTCAAGACTGCCCTCGACAGCGCGCAAGGAGGCGAGGGATTCAACTTTGCCAAGTTCGCCGACCTCTTGCTCTTGATTGCCTTTGGTTTTGCCATGCTCACCTACTACACCAATCCTCTGCCGGGGATGGGGCGGAGCTTCAGCGAGCTTGTGACTCAAGAGGCCAGCTACATGGCGGCGCAGATCGGCGGAAACCAGGCGGAGATGATCACGGCTGCCATTTCCAATGCGGAAGAGCAGCTAGGCAGCCCACCCGGCGTATTCAGCTTCCACGAAGAGCTGACCTATTTCTTCGTCTACACAGTGCTGGCCCTTACCCAGGGCGTGGCCCTCGCGGTCATTGCTTACGGCTTTGTGGCCACAGCGATCTGTGTTCTGGTGGGGCCAATTTTCATACCCTTTTTTATCGTTGGACAACTCGATTGGTTGTTCTGGGGATGGTTCCGTGCCTTTCTGGGGTTCTCCTTCTATCAGCTGATCGCGAACGCCTACATCTACATCATTGCCCGCGTGCTCTTGGGCTTACTCGCGGTCATGGGGCCGATCACCATCTCGAACGCCTACGTCTTGATGCCAGCGCTTGTGGTCACCTTGGCCGTCTCCATTTACGGCATCGTCAAGATCCCGGAACTTACCAGCGCCATCGTCAGCGGCCGGGTGGGAATCACGGCCTTGCCCTTGGGATAAGACCCGCAATGACTACGCGTACCACCATCGCAGATCGTCCCTCCGGCCGTGAGCTTCTGTCGGCGAAGCAGAGATTCCTAGAGCTCTATGCCGAGCCGCTGGTCGTCAGTTCTTATCTGGAGGTCGCGGTTCTGGTGCTTGCTGTGGTGTGCGGCGCTCTGCTGTACCTGGTGGTCCGGGCCCATGCGGCTCTCCGGGAAGTGAAGCCGCTGGTGATCCGCGTCAACGACGTCGGGCGGGCCGAGGCTGTCGACTACTCCAATTTCGCCTACAAGCCACAAGAAGCCGACAACCGCTATTTTCTCTCGCGCTGGGCCGAGCTCTACTACTCCCGCAACCACTACACCCTTCAGAAGGACTACACCCAGGCCCTCTATTTTTTGAGCAGCGACCTCCAGGGTGCCATCATCGAGCAAAACAAAAAACTCAAAGCCCTGGACGGTTTCCTGGCTGATCCCGGCGCCCCGAACGTCGACGTCGAGGTGAAAAACGTCGCCATCGAGGACCTGCGCTCCACCCCCTTCAAGGCCCGCATTGAGTTCTATAAGGTCTACACCAATCCCATGGATCACTCCGAATGGAAGCGGGAGTTGTGGACGGCAAACGTGGTCTACACCTTCCGCGAACAGGTCGAGAACGAAATGCTCCTGGTCAATCCCCTGGGGCTCACCATCACTTACTTCCGGCAAGATCAAGCCTTTCAACCCTAGAGGCACCGGTCATGATTCCGAACGCCGCCCTGGTTACTTCAATTCTCTATTTGGCCCTCTTGTTTTTTGTGATGGGGCAGCTGCGCTTTCTCACCCCCTGGCGCAGTCTCATTTTTCACCAGTACTGGCGATTCCTTGCCCTCTACTCCGGTCTCTTGCTGGTCAATCTATTTGGCTTCGCGATCTTTCTTCAGAGGAAGGTCTTGCTCAAGGATGCGGGGCAAAAGCTCCTTCACTTTGACAAACAGATTCAAAACGGTGAGCACGGTCTCTCCGACGAGATCGTGGCTGCCTTCGATAGCGAGGAGGAATAAACCATGTCACGGACAGATGATTACGGATGGACAGATACGCACCCCGAAAACCAACGGCCGGATGCTGGCCCCTCAGTCGTCGACCGCCTAGCCGAGCTGCCTTCGCGCCTTGGGCTGTCGAGAGAAGCAGCTCGCCGCGAAATGGAACGCTTCCGAGGAGTGGCCGAGTATGAAATCCGCAAGATCTTTGGCCAACACAGCGCACTCCAGCAGCCGGTCGAGCCCGCGTCCCCAAGAAAATCAAAGCGCAGGGACACCCACTCCTCACCATTGGGTGCTGGGCGAGCCGCTTCGCAGAAGGTGAGCTTCGAGCCAGAGCTCACCTCACCGACTGTGGGGATGAAGCAGCGATCGCCCGCTGAGGTTCTTACCTTGGACGTGCAGCCCTCATCCGACAGACCTGCCGCCCAAACACCTGTCCCTGACACCGAAGCCGCGCCTCGCGATTGAGCCATGGACAACCACCGCCCAGGCGATTACATCCGCGAACCGGTCGAGCCGACATTCGATCCAGCCCACGAACCCGCCCATCACCCCGGTGGCAGCGATCGTTCTCGCGTTCCCAGGGAACCAGGGGTAACCGAGCCGAGAGACACATCTGCTTTCGCCACGATCCGACGTCTCATCGTTCCCGCCAAGAAGGTTTTCCTCCCCAAGCGGCGAACTCGGGCTCAGGATCAACCCATCCACGAAGAATCCGTTCCTGCACCTACCCCTGAGCTGAGAGAGCGCCAACGCGGCCCGCGGCGCCGAAGGCGTGGGCAGGAGCCCTCTCCTACCAGCGGTCTTTCTATTCGTCCGGAAGAGTCTCGCCTGCTGGTTGAGGTCGGGAAATTTCGCATCATTGCTGTTGGCGATCTCGAAAAGGAGATCTACCACGGCAATCACCATCAGCTCCGTCAAGATCTAGAGTTCCTGAAACAGCACGACCTCATCGAGCGACATTTTCTGAACCTTCGGCGCGACGGACAAAGCGCGGATGCTCGTCGCTTCGAAGCCATCACCCTCACCAAAGCGGGGAAGGAAATGCTCGTTGCAATGGAACTGATCGCCGAAGGGCAGCGCGTTTACTCGGGCCTGGTCAAGCCCCGCGAGGCGGAACATGACGCCCAGCTCTTCCGTGCCTACCTTAAAGAAGCGCAGCAAATTGGGCGAGCTGGCGGCACCAACCTTCGCGTCCGGCTCGACTTCGAGCTGAAAGCCAAAATGAATCGAGCGCTGCATCAGGCCCGCCAAGCAGAATCGGACCGCGATCCAAAGGAAATCAAAGTTGAAGTCGCGCGTCTGTTTGATCTCCAGGTCCAGAACGACAGATTCGTCGTACCCGACGCGCGACTCGAATACGACCTGCCGGGCGGTGGCTCGGCTCACCTCGACATTGAGGTCGCAACCGCGGCTTACCGCCACGGGCACCTGGCCGCCAAAGCCAAGGCCGGGTTCAAGCTTTACATCAGCGACGGGGACGCCGGCCGCCTCGGAGCCGCGGTCGATGACGACCACGACCTCATGTCGGAAATTCTGAGTCTATGACCGAAACTCTTCTCAACACGAACCCCATCCCAGATCTGGTCCAACTGGGATACACGGCGAGAGAAGCCGCCTTTCTTTATCTCGTTGGGCGCGCCTCGGGCTTCTTCCTAGGCCGACAATACCTTCGTTTCCTCGAGCGAAAGCCGGGAGCCCTGGTACAGCAGCTAATAAGAAAGGCTATGGCCCGTCGCCACATTGAAACCCTGGACTACGGCCAGCGGCGTCATCTGTATCACCTCAAATCCCGCACGCTGTATCGCCTGCTGGGGGATGAGGACTCACAGAATCGGCACGCCAAAGGCGATCAGGAAATCAAGACGAAGCTGATGATTCTGGACTACGTGCTCGAGCGCCGAGGGGAGAGGTTTCTGTGCTCGCCCCAGGAAAAAGGCCAGTACTTCCGAGAATTCTATCCAACTCTAAACCCGGCGCAAATGGCCGTCGCGTCGCCACCGCCCGAGCTGACTTCCACAACCAACGGACCACTGATGCGAGATCGTTTCCCATTTTTTCTCGGCGAAGGCCAGACACTCCAGGAGGTTACTCCCGAATTCACCTACATCGATCACGGCACCCGTACCCTCGAGCATTTTCGGCGGCACCTTCGCTCGAGCAGCCCTCATTGGTCGCGTCTCGCCCGATTTCAACTCGTCTATGTAGCCCTCTCACCTGCCAATTTCCGAGCCGCCCAACATGCATTTCAACAGGAATTTCCGGCCGGAGAAGTCATCGCAAAACTGATGCCTGGGGGGAAGAAACACTTGATCCGTTATTTCGAGGCGCGCGAGCTGTGGGATCAAAACGACCCCCGGTTCACTCCGCTCGAACTGGCAATACTCAAAGAAGGCGAACAGCTTTACTGGCTGCTGGAACACGACATCTTGCGAAAAGCCTGGCGCCGTGGAGGGCTCGATGAGGAATTGAGCCGGATGTGCGGCGAGACCCGCACCACCGCCACCCTGGTATTTCACCTTCTTCGAGAGACCTATCCGATTTTTGGCTACAGGTATCACGGCAAGGCTCACAGAAACGAAGCCGATCCTCGGCTCGGTCGCTTTTCGGCCTC
>Ga0182036_10000325_pt1 | contig 21266 bp, 24 predicted proteins | sample sta12Cox44000080_FD_125966 | JGI IMG/M metagenome (GOLD analysis project Ga0182036, IMG submission 125966) | Lab enrichment of tropical soil microbial communities from Luquillo Experimental Forest, Puerto Rico - statoxic.12C.oxic.44.000.080 | ecosystem: Environmental > Terrestrial > Soil >...
CGCCCCTTTGACGTCCTTCGCGGTCTGTGCGGCGGCTGAAAGCGCGTAGAATGCGACCGCAATGGAGCTAACGGCCAAGACCCGTCTGGCATTTCCTGTGACCCTCGTGCGATTCACTATCATTTGAAACCCCCTTGCGAGTAGTTCCCCCGCGAGAAAGGTCTCACACGCGCGGCTCTGGCGCTATTGGACGAAGGTGTCGGCGATACCTTTGTATCGGTCGTCGATATGCCGGGCGAGATCTCACGGTCGAGTGCAACGCTCAGCCGAGTTGCCAAACGAGCTGATGCCGCGATCGTCAGAGTCCGCCAATCGCGGCTCATAAATGGAGGCGGGCCACTCATTAACTCCAATTCGTCAATCCAGTCCTGTGCCGAAAGTCTGGCCTGCTCCGGCCCGAACAACTCCGTTACCGCGGCGATGAATGCAGATAACTCATGCTCCGCGGGAAGGATCTGGTCGCTACAAAGAGAACTCAAAAATGATTGACTCGGCTTTCATAGTGTCCTCCTCTCAGGTGAGAGGCAGGCCTGCGACGCAGGCCTGCCTTCGCTCCAGACCGCGGGAACTAGTTCTTGCCGCAATGTTCTGCTGCTTCTTCGTTGAATGCCGCGACTCTGTGAGGTTCGGCGAGCATCGCTACGTGGCTCGTCGGAATAGCGATTGTGGTGGCATTTGTCCTTCGCGCCTCCAGCTCTTCCAAGCCCGGTGAGATAACGCGATCGTTTTCCGCAACGACAAACCAAGTTGGCTTGGTCTTCCACGCCGGATTCGCAATTGGCGCACCAAATGCAGTCGCCGACCACGGTCCTTGGGTTGCTGCCACGATCCTCTTCTTGACATCGGAAAGATCCTGAGCGAAATCGTCCACAATTCCCGCGAACGTCAATCTGGGAAACCCAACGAATCGACCCTAATTTCAGAAACAATCGGTGTCGGATTAGCGGTCGCCAGAGGCATAGCTGACTCCCCCTCGTCCGGGGCATAGGCTGCCCGACATCGAGTGTACCTGTGGGCGGCTGCGACAATTCCCCCGAAGCCGCTCTCAGGCAGCTTCATTTCCCTGACAGATCTCGTTCGCAAACCAACCAATACGAAGGTATCGCCGACACCTTCGTCCAATTGCCCCTTCTCCACATTCTGTTTCAATTCGACCGTTGAGCCGCTGCTCTTTCATCTATTCCGAGAGGCGGCCAACCGAAAGCTCAAACTTGACAATAAGGAGAATCCAAATGTCGAACCTTGCAGATTGCGGAGAAAGAGTTGAAGGGGCAGACGGTTTAAGAATTTTCTTTCGGTCGTGGCGTCCAAAAGAAAAACCTCGCGCCTTGATTGTCATCGTCCCAGGCTTCAATGCCCATAGTGGCTATTACACATGGGTGGCCCAGCAATTGGTTGCTATGGGCTTGGCCGTCTACGCTGTGGACCTGCGCGGCCGCGGAAATTCCGATGGCGAGCGTTTCTACGTCAAGGATTTCGACGACTACGTCAGCGACGTTGCGAGCGTCGTAGAGCTGGCGAAATCACGAGAACCGGGCTTGCCGCTATTTTTGCTCGGTCACAGCGCCGGTGGTGTTGTTTCCTGTCTCTACTCGCTCGAACATCAGCCGGAGATGGCCGGCCTGATCTGTGAAAGTTTCGCATTCCAACTGCCCGCGCCTGATTTTGTTCTTGCCGTCTTCAAGGGCATAAGCCACCTCGCACCGCATGCCCACATTCTCCATCTTAAGAATGAAACCTTCTCTCGCGATTCCAATGTGGTGCAGGCCCTGAACGACGATCCGCTCGTAGGCCAAGAAACTCAGCCTAGTCAGACGATGGCTGCAATGGTCCGAGCCGACGAACGGGTCAAGCAAGGGTTTCCGCTCATCACGCTGCCGGTCTTGATTCTGCACGGCACACTTGACCAGAACGCCAAGCCGGCGGGCAGCCAGCTCTTTTACGACATGGCAGGCTCCAAAGACAAGACACTGAAGCTCTACGAGGGATCCTTTCACGACCCTCTCAACGATTTAGACAAGGAAGTGGTCATGGCGGACATCAAAGGCTGGCTCAACGCCCGGCTTCCCGCCACGTTGGAAACTCGGGCCCAGACTCAGGCTGCGTCACGGTGAAAGCATATGCGAGTAACGACGAATCATCAGAACCCGCACGGCGTTCCCAATTGTGTGTCGGCTTTGTTTGACGCGTATATGCAATGTCTATGATTGTGGACATTACACTGACGCTGCGGGGGCAGAGTTTTGAGTGGGAAGCGGAAAAAGCTGCGAGTAATTTCGCGAAACATGGTGTGGCGTTCCCCGAGGCTTGTGAGGTTTTCTTCGACCCGTTCTTCCATCTGGTGCGTTGGCACTAAAGGAAAATGACCCACATCTGCTTGCCAAAAATTACCCAGTACCCGGGCAGAACACAGTCAGCTCGACCGGATTCCGCGACGAGTTCGAGTGAGGTTTGCCCGCGGGCAAATCGAAGTCGCCGTGCGAGCCGAGAAGAAAACAAACAGCTTATAAACCGCGCGCCTTCGGCGCGACTGACATTGACGACCCAGATCCCCATAGTGAAAGTTCTCCGCAAACGCTGTTCTTGATGAGGACCACTTTAACCGGGCACAAATGGATCATTCTTCGCAAGCGCCGAGGATCTGGTGGATGCCACAGCAGGAGAAGAAGCGCGGGAAGCGGCTATCGGCTATACGGAGAATGCGCGCCTTCTGTTTGTGGTGCATCTGATGCGTGAGGAGGAAACCATCCGAATCATTTCTGCACGGCCCGCTACAGCGGAAGAGAGGAAATTCTATGAGCGTGAATAGACGTTTAAAAAAGCGACTGCTAAAGGACCGTCCGATGACTTCGATAAGCATTCGGATGCCAGAAGACGTTCTTGACGATCTCAAGGAGATTGCACCGGGACTCGGGTTCGGCGGTTATCAGGCCCTCATCCGTTTCTACATCGGCCAGTCTCTCCGGAAAGATCTCGCTCGGAAGGAAAGCGGTCCGGTTGCAATTATGGCGGAGAGTCTTCGCCGTCACGGCGTTTCCGATGCGGTCATTGAAGAGGCCGTCGCCGAGGCGATGACCAAGAACCCGTGACGCTTTTTCAGGACTCACTCCGCGTACTTGTCGGCTCTCGCTTTCTGCCTGGGTAGCTTCAATTCAATATGCCCTCGCCATACTTCGTTGATGGCGAGTGGCGCGGATTAAGTCTTTTCCCGAAGAGACACGGAACTCTCACCGGTGATCGCTCCGCTGAATCTCACTTTTGCGCACGAACCCATCAGAGATGCTCAATGGCCCGCATTCCGCAACAGAAACCGCCTTGATTTCTTCGACTGAGAACTTCGCAGAGCTCATGACCGCGGTGGCCACGTTCTTTAAACCCGTCGTTACGGCGATCCATGTTGGCATCCCGCTTAGTGCTCGCTGGGACCCTTCCGCCCTGGTCCCAACACCCGCCTTCCTTTATTCATATTCAACTGGGAACCCCTGACGACGAGTCGTGCTACCAAGAATTTGTCTGATCCGGATCGGGTAGCGGCCGTTTTCGAGCCGACTGTGAGGATTGATATTCCGGCACAGCAAAGGAAGTGGATCCCGCTCGACAGCGCTGTTGAATCGCAGCAATTCCGTTCTCATCGTCGGTCCACCTTCTGCGTTCGAGATCTACGGTACGTAGCACCCTTACACGAGAAGGCCACCGGCTTGTCGTCCCCGGTCCTCAGTAGCGCCGTCACGTTTACGGATCGTACCCCTATTGTCGGCAACATCGAGAGGGCCGGGGATAAACCGGCATGTTGCGGGGAGATGAAAGCGTAAACCAGGATGCAGGTTTGATCGGTCCTCGGCACGAACTTCCAGATTTTCATAGCAAAGGAGGGTTCGGTGCGGTGCCGAATGATCGTGAATTTCTCGCGGAACATTACGTCTAAGTCTTTGAAAATCAGTCACTCGATTTTTTGATTTCACCAAAGGAGTTCGACAAATCACGCCGTTGGACCGAAGTTGGAACCAAAGAGTGAACTGGCATCCTTTCGATGGCTGTACTAGAATGAAAATAAATATGTTGCGCGGTTCCCCGGTAGCTCAACGGTAGAGCATTCGGCTGTTAACAGAGAACTTCGAATCCAATAACTCGTTTCTCTGGCGTCAGTTAGCAGCCTTGGGACCATCCCTAAACACCTTTTTCTTGTCCCCCGATGTCCCCCAGCACAACAAGGTCGGCTGCGCACACGCGGGACCGCCTGTGGTTTAACGGCACGGTTCTTTTCGTCGGAAGCCGAGGAGGGTGCTATACCCGCGCCTGCCGCATCTAGCTGGTACAAGCAAAAGCAGGTAGTGGAGTCTTCGCGGATGCCAGAAATGTCCGGATGGCAGTACCCTGTTGCAGGGGCGTGCCGTTGAGTTCAAAACCTATACGTTGGCTTGCATATCTCGGAGGGTGGGCGCTGTTCGCGCTGTTCTTTATCAGCGAAGACGGCGGGCGGCTTGTCTACCAAGGCCGCGCCGTTCCGTGGCACGCTTACTTCGTCGTATGGCTGACGACAGCCTACGCCTGGGCTTTGCTCGCCCCGTTCGCCTGGTGGCTGGCTCGTCGAATCCCGATCGAGCGCAGAAATTGGTGGCGCGGCATCGGCTTCCACCTGCTCTTTAGCCTAGTGTTCGCTCTGGTCGAAGAAATACTGTTCGCCGCCGTTACCCCTGTCTTTGGACTACCGTGGTTCCCAAGGAGATTTCTCGCGACCTTTCGAGCGGTGGTTCCGATCGATTTCCACTTGAATGTGATCATCTATCTGCTAATTGTGGGTATCCAACACGGCGTGGGGTACTACAGAAAGCTTTTGGAGCGCGAACAACTGTCGGCGCAGCTTGAAGTACGCGCGAGACAGCTAGAAACCCAACTCGTGCAGGCAAATCTGAATGCGCTCAAGATGCAGCTGCATCCACATTTCCTTTTCAACACCTTGCACGCAATCGTCGTCTTGGTGCGGCAACACAGGACAGACGAGGCGGATCAAATGCTGACGAACTTAAGCGAACTCCTTCGCCGAACGTTGGCGGTTTGGCAAACACAAGAGGTGCCGTTGCAGCTTGAGATAGAGTTCGTAAACCTCTATCTGGACATCCAGCGCGTCAGATTTCAGGACCGGTTGACGGTCGAAATGTCTCTCTCACCTGTCACGCTCAGCGCTTTGGTCCCCAGCCTGTTGCTTCAACCTCTTGTCGAGAATGCAATCCGACACGGAGTGTCCAAGACGGACGCGCCCGTTCGAATTGAGCTAAGATCCAACCTGCGGGACTCACTGCTGGAAATACAGGTGTGCGATGACGGCCCCGGGCTTTCCGCGGAAAGCTCCGGGAATGGACTCGGGTTGACCAACACGCGGGCCCGTCTTCAGCACCTCTACGGAGAGAAGCAGTCCCTGCGCCTGGACACCGCTCCGGGAGGTGGAACTATAGCATCCGTCTTGCTTCCATATCATCCTGCGGAAGGCACCAAATGAAGGGGTTGGAACGCCACACATTGGATACTGGTGACAGGCGCGAGTCGAAGCTCGGCCTGCGTACTCTGATCGCAGACGACGAGCGTCTGGCGCGACAGGGTATCCGGATGCTCCTCGAAAAGGACTGCGAGATCAGCTCGATTGATGAGGCAAAAAGTGGAAAACGGGCGGCCGAATTGATGAAGACGGGTAATTTTGATCTGGTCTTTCTGGACGTGCAGATGCCAGAAATGGATGGCCTCTCGGTCCTGCGATGCGCAGATTTTGGCGGAGCGGTTATTTTCGTCACCGCTTACGACCAGTACGCGCTCGAAGCCTTCGACGTGAACGCCACGGATTATCTCCTAAAACCATTCACGCCGCAGCGATTCGGCCAAGCTCTCGAGCGCGCGAAGGCCCGCCTTCACAATGGTTCGCAGCGACTGGACGCTCGCATTCTCACAGCCCTCGAACAGATTGTGAACCGCCCAACGTATCTGAGTCGAATCGCGGTGCGGGTAAGCCCCGGCACCACATTTGTGGACACCAAGGATATCGACTGGCTTGGGGCTGCCGAAAACTACGTGGAGTTGCACGTAGGGCCCGCCTGCCACCTGGTGGAAGTGACGATGACAGAAATCGTGAAACGCCTCGATCCCTCCTGCTTTATTCGAATTCACCGTTCCGTTGTTGTGAATGCGGGGCGCATTCGGGCCGTGCAGCCTGCGTCCCATTCGGAATACCTTTTGACTCTTGCTTGCGGCACTCAGCTCCGCTCGGGTCGAACGTACAAGACGGCCATGCAACGGTTGGTCTCAAATAAGGCCTGACGTTCGCACCTCATACGCTCCAGTTCGTCAGCCCCACAATCCACTTCGTCAGAAAAGACTTTTACCGCCCAAACCGATTGGACCAAGCTCTGTTTATGTGGCGCCTGCTTGCCTCGTTGCTGTTCGTCTGGTCAGTGGCGGATCCACCACTGACTCAGGACTGGGTTGGAGAGTTGCAGATTGGGGCCAGCAAACGCCTTGTTCAACTCAAGATTGAGGCTGGCCACAAGCCTATAGCTGGCACTATCGCCTTCCCAGTGAGCAGCCAATCAGAAGTTTCCCTATCGGACGTTTCCGTCGACCAGAGACACGTGAAGTTCGCGTGGAAAGATGATGCTGATCGAACCTCGTTTGATGGGCGCCTCTCCGCCGGTCTGCTCTCGGGTACTGTCACCGCCGACAACAAGCAGGGAACGCTCCAACTCGCACCCACGGTGACATTGACCGCTGAGGCAGAACAGCGAGTGCTTGGTTATTACGAAATGCAACCCGGCCACATTGTGTCGGTCTTAAAGTCTCCTGTGGGTCTGGTGTATTCGGATTACACATCGGGGCAGCTTGGCGTCCTTTTTCCATCGTCACAGGACACTTTTTTTGCCGGCCCCTCGTTCCAAGTCGCAGTGCCGGTCGCCATACGTTGCCGGTTCTCCACCGATGCAGTGAAAAACCTTACCGCATTGCATTGGCAAGACGAATCGGGCGGACAGATCGGCCGGAAGCTTGACCAGCGAAGGGAAGAGGTTACGTTCAAGGATGGCGACGTCGTTCTATCCGGCACGCTGCTGCTTCCGAATAGCGAGGGGCCGCATCCGGCCATCGTCAGAATCCAGGGTGCCGGCCCGCAGACCAGACGGAACGCATTCGACGGTTGGTTTGCCTATCACGGCATTGCCTACTTGTCCTTCGACAAGAGGGGAACAGGCAAGTCTACCGGAGACTGGCGTGACGCCAGCATCTCTGATTTGGCGGACGACGTTGTTGCCGCCGTGCGTATGCTTCGGCAACGAAACGACATCGACCCTGATCAAATCGGGATTGAAGGCGATAGTGAAGGTGCATGGATTGCGCCAGTCGTCGCAGCCCGCGACCCCAAACTCAAGTTCATCGTCCTTTGGGGAGGGCCTGCAATGGATTATGTCCCAGAGCTCATGAATGAAATCGAAGAGGGTTTGAAGGCGCGAGGTTTGAGTGGTGACGACTTGCGGAAGGCGCTCGAATTCAACCGTAAGGCGCTTCAAATGTTGGCCGACGGAGCGGGGCTCAGCGACGAGGCCTGGGCCAGCTTCCAGACCTTTGTCGCTCCCTATCGCAACGAGCCTTGGTTTTCTTATGTGAGTGAACCGAAGGAGCGAGGCTGGCCCCAAAAGAAGCTTTATCTCATGGCACAGGTTAAATCATCGGACTTCTGGCGCAAGGTCGAGGTCCCGGTACTGGCGCTCTACGGCGGCAAGGATTTGAACGTGCCTGCGGCTAAAAACATCACTGCGCTGACCCATGAATTGACATCGGCTGGCAATAAGGATTTCACGATCAAGCTTTTTCCTGACGCTAACCATGATGGACTTGAAACCACCGATTCCATGCTGGACGGCGAACAAGCCCGCTATCTTAAGAGGATCGTCCCTGGCTTGGTCAGCACCCAGATGACGTGGGTGCTTTCTCATGTCACTAAAGTACGGTCCGCTGAGAAGCCTTTGTGAGATTTCGAAGATCAATACAAGAATCCTGCAGTGATAGGTTGGCTCCTTGTGCTTGTGTCTTCGGCTTGATCCTCCTGATAGCTCCTGCCTCTTCATCCGGCCAAACACTGTTTGATACATCGGAACTTCAAGCGCGGCGCAAGGCGGCTCTTGAGAAAGCTCCAGACGGCATCATTCTGCTGCGCTCATTTTCGGGATTGAAACATTGGGATGAGTCGGGTTTTCACCAGGACTCCAGTTTCTATTACTTCACAGGCCTGGCCAACGTTCACGCCGCGATTCTTGTGCTGGATGGCGCTCAGAAACAGTCATGGCTGTTTGTCGCGCCCCGACGCGGTTCGTTCGGGAGCGATTTGCATGGGTTCGATTCCATCGTCCTGGACCCAGGGCCTCCCAGCGAGGCAGAGCTGAAAATCGATCATGTCGTGTTGTGGGATCAGCTTGTTCCTTTCATCGAATCGCGCCGAAAAAGTAACCCGAAGCTGGTGCTGTATGCCGATAGCGCCGGTCAAACTGGACGCATGTCGGGCGAGAGCAGTGCTCCGCCCGGACTGGATCCGATGGAGAATTCCCACTTGGTCTGGTCGGACGTGTTGCATCGGCATTGGGCCGATCTCGAGGTCAAAGATGCCTTTGCTCTTCTCGATGAAGTACGCTCGCTGAAAAGTGCGGCGGAGTTGGTCCGTCTGCGTGAAGCGGCCGCCATAACTGAGAAAGGCTTCTGGGCTGGCGTACAGGCTATCGCTCCCGGCAGGACGCAGCGACAGGTCGAGGGCAAAGTGCTCGATGCGTGTCTGGAAGCGGGATCCGATGGCCCGTCATTGTGGCCCTGGGTGCGTTCCGGGCCAAACGCAATGGGAGATACGCTCTTTGAGGCCATGGCCGACTACCGCAACCTAGACCGGAAGATGCAGGCAGGAGAGGTGGTGCGGCTTGATGTCGGCTGCGACTACGACATGTACAAAGGAGATTTCGGGCGGACCATTCCCGTCTCCGGACATTTCAATGAGGGACAGCGCGAGACGATGGAACTACTGAACGGCGCGTATCAAGCGGGCATAGACGCCATGCGCCCGGGAAGTACTCCCAAGGACGTTTTTAGAGCGAGCTTAAGCTACATCCAACAGCACCAGGGTGGACTGAAGACTGCACTGGCGAAGGCGGCAGCTGAAGACGCGCTGAAGCATTCAGGTTTTCCACTGCACGGTCTCGGAGTGGATATGGCAGAGGGCACGCCGAAGGTTTTCCAAAAAGGCAACGTCCTTTGCTATGAGCCACTCTTTAGCGCCGGCGGCGAAGGCTTTTTTGTCGAAGACACAGTCTTGATAACCGCCGAGGGGCACGAAATTATCAACCCAGCGTTGCCCTACGCGCCGCAAGAGATCGAAAAATCGATGAACCAGAAGCCACGCTGATCAATGTTTCTCTGCGTGATCCAGCTGCGGCACACGCGCGCGCTGAGGCCGAAGAAAAGAAGAAGCGTTTATGCGGAACAGAGTCTTCGTCTCTGGCACTATCGCAGCCGTAAGTCGAAAGGGCTCGGTCCAGTTACCTGCCGAGATGCAGAAGCTTGACTGCTCTGGCATGACGATCACTGTAAGGCACCATTAACCTTTACCAGCGCGATGGCAATCAAGCTGGTCCTGCCGGCCGGTAGCAATCCTTGTAAGCCTAGCGTGCATCCCTGCTCTCAATCAATTGTGGCCACACGGCATGACGGAGTTGGAGAGACAGGAGAGGAGCCTTCAGGACGCGCTCCCTATAGGCATGGAACTGGAGGAAGCCCGTGACGCTCTGCATTCAAAGAGAATACAGTTAGGAGCACCGCAACCACCCATGATGTCACTCTGGCGGTTCTCGAACTCATAGCGGCGCTCTCGTCCCCTGACGTAGCCCAAAGATTCCCCACTTTGCCCGCCCCATTGGTTCACCGACCGTGTAAACGAAAAAATCTCCGCAGTCTCGGGCGGCAATGTCTTGCAGTCTCGTCAAAACCGCGTGCTCTTCACTTTCACTCTTTTTGTCAGCCGTGCCGAGAACGCCGCGCATAGTTAGGTCGATGTCCTTTGTGGTGCGTGCAGCCTTCATCCTCAGTTCCATTGCGTAGCCGCCCTTGAGCAGCCATGGCAGTTGTTTCGGGTTTCCCGCCTGAAACAGCCGAGCAAGCAAGCGGTCGAACGCGACCTGTCGACGCAGCCGTTGCAGATCGACTCCCTCTTTACTCGCGATGGCCTGAAGCCTATCCTCCAGCGCTCTTCGAAACGCCGCAGCCGTCGCGTATTTTTTCGGCTCCATCAGGCGGCCACTTTCTCGAAAGATGCCCGCAGCTGCTTGCTCTCACGTATTCGCTTCCTAGCCTCCGCAATCTCGCCTCGCCCAATAATTCCTCGCCGTAGTCCTTCCCGCAGAGCTTCCCTGAGCAGTGCAACAGGCATGTCTGCTTGAGCCACAAGGTCAAGAATCGTCCGAACCGGCCCTAAGTTCGCGGCTGATGCTTCAGTCTTGTCAGAATTTTGCCTGATTGGTCGCCGAATTCTGGACCGCAAACCGACACTTGGAGCAGCACCACCATGGAAGAGCATAATCGCTTTTACAGTTGGATGATTCCTCGCTTTACGCCAAGGACTACGGCATGCGTTCGGTCATTCGCGCTAAGCTTCGCGAGGATGCTCTTTACGTGGCCTTTGACGGTCTGCTCCGTAATCGATAGTTTATCGGCGATGAGTTTATTAGCGTTGCCGGCCGCGATCAGGGAAAGCACCTCGATCTCCCTTTGGCTCAAAGCGTCTTCGGCTGCGTGGTCAGCAAGCTGCTCGGCCACTTCGGGATGGATGCGCTTTGAGCCAGCGTGAACAGCACGGATCGTGTCCAAAAGTTCCTTCCGCACCAGTCCCTTCAATATATAAGCCTGAGCGCCAGCTTTCAGAGCTCGCTGAGCGAGTACATCGCCGCCGTAGGTGGTCAGAACAATAATCCGCGCCTGCCGGAATTCGCTACGAATGGCGATGATGGCATCTATGCCGCTCATACCCGGCATCTGTAAGTCCATCAAAGTGATATCCGGGCGATGGGACCGGAACTGGGCAACAGCTTCGTGGCCGTTGGCGGCTTGAGCAACCAGTTTCATGTCGGGTTGGTTGGCGATGAGGGCGGCGATCCCTTCGCGAAAGAAAGGGTGGTCGTCAACCGAAAGAACGCGAATGAAATCAGGACTGGCGGTCATGGGTTTCTGAGATTCCCTTTCGCATGAACCAAAATCTGGGTCGCACGGACGAGCTACCATAAGCAATCGAGGCGGGGACGCTCAACTCAATCTCCGTGCCGAGTCCCGACTTAGACCAGACTTTCACTCTTCCACCGAACTCCTTTGCGCGTTCGCGCATGCCAGGCAAGCCCCAGTGGCCGGCTCGCCGGCCTTGACCGAAAACGGTTGGATCAATACCCGTTCCGTTATCACGGACGCGCAAAAGAAACTTAGAACTCCCGTAGGTGAGTTGCGCCTCTATCTTGCGGGCTTGAGCGTGGTTGAATGCGTTGCGCAGTGCCTCACGCGCGATGCGGTAAATCTCGTCGCGCAAAATGGGATCGAGATCGCGCCGTTTGCCTTGGACAAACACCCGCAGGGGCGGCGCGAGGTTCTCTTTCTCCGGCCGGAGTTCCTCGCCGAGCGCAGTCAGCGCTTGGACCATGTCGGTGTTGACCATCGAATAGCCACGCAAGTTCTCAACCGTATCGCGTCCTTCGGCGATCACCTCGTCTCCGCGATCGAGGGCGCTTTCGAGCGCTTCAATTGCTTCCGTCGCGCGCCCAGGAAGGAGATCGCGCACTGTTTGAAGACGCAGCATCAATCCCTGGAAACCTTGCAGCAGCGAATCGTGGAGCTCGCGCGCGATGCGCGTACGCTCGGCGAGCCGTTCTTCAAAGCGCATGTTCATCTGATGCGCGAGCGCAAGCATACGCAGCCGAAAAAGGATCAAGATGGCCAGTGCCAAGAGGACCGTAGTGGCAAGCAGAAACCACCGAGTCAGCCAGAACGGGGGTGTGCCCTTGATCGTCGCCGTAGCTATAACACCGTTACCTAGGGCCGGCAGAACGCCCATTGTAGGCTGTGGATGAAAGCTAGGATCGACGAGAACGGCAGCGTACTCTGTTCCCAGATGCGTTGCGTTTCTCCACGTCAAGTCACTCTGAATCTCGGTATAAGGCCGGTCGACGCGCGGCTGTACCCACCATGGGCCCCATTTGGCGAAAAGAACAATTTGCTGGCCAGAACCAGCTCCGGTAACCCGGCCTTCGATAGTCTCCAGCTTGTCCGGACCGCCTTCGCTTGCGTGTGGAACATGGGTGAATTCAATCGAAAGACCTTGGGAGTGCTGCTTTGGATGGCAGCCATTTATCACAAGACAGAATGCAAGCAATGCTCCTGCCCGAGACGCCCTCTTCATCGGTGCAACTGCAGAGCATTTCGGCGGGTGCGTTCCGAATGCACCGCGGAAAGCTTGCCTGCGACATAGAGAGAAGCGGGCCAACGCTAACCTCTTTGGTTCCGGGCCTCTCGCCCCTACGTTCGTATACCTAAACCTCTTGAAGCCTCTTTCATCCTACCTTCGTGTCGTCGGAATTGTCAGCTCTCGAAGGCAGAATTATTCTCGAGGTCCGTCGTCGAGATTTGTGCTTCGCGCGTACCTTGAGAATGTCAACAAACCTTGAAACCATCAATCTCAGCGAGTCAACCACAAGGAATAAAAAATTGCTTGGAACAGAGTCCATTGATGGTGTGCTCTCAGAATTCGAACCCATGTGAGGAAGGATGGTGTTTTCATAATTCTGTCTCCCCTGCGAGTTTCAAAGTGCCAATTGGGACGCGCGTTCTCGCTTCCAAGGCAATCTACAAACTGGACGAAGCCCGCACATCACGAGATAGAAGGCAGTTTTGTTACACCCTGGGCTTTCTGCTGAGTACCTCGATAGAAGTAGCGGAGGAGGTCCGACTCCACACAAGAATTACCAATAAGCTCGGGACCTTCGGTTCCGCGGAGTTGGCACAAACGGCGTGGCGGTTGTAGGATGTGAAAGTCTCAAGGAATCGGGCATAGTCTTGCCGCTATCAATGCCTGGAACATGTCGCATTGCTGAGGATACAGTTGTCGCGCTTCTCTCCCTTCCGCAGTCTATTTGACCATCCTGCGTGCAATCAGCGGAAACTCAAGACGGTTACACGTATGACCTTAGGCTACGTCTGCCGACCAGGAGTTGTAGGCTTGTTCTTTATTTTGCCTTTGCTGGAAATCGGTTGTTCACGACCGAGTCCTCGCGGACCGACCATTGAATTCACCAGGGTGCCCCCAGCAGCAGAAGGTGGTCCGGATAGGATCGACGTTATTCAGGGACGGGTTACCGGTGCCCGCCCAGATCAACAGATCGTGTTGTATGCCAAGACGGGGAGCTGGTGGGTGCAGCCGCTCGTAAACGAGCCATTTACGGCAATTCATCCAGACTCAACATGGACGAACTCGACCCACGTAGGAACGGACTATGCTGCCCTCCTTGTTGAACCCAGCTACCGGCCGCCAGCGAATGCAGGCGTCCTTCCACGGACGGGCGGTGGTGTGATTGCGGTGGCAATCGCGAAAGGTGGAAGTTCTGGACCCTCAGTGACCCAGACACTCACCTTCAGCGGGTATGAATGGAGAATCCGAAACGCCCCAAGCAGCCGCGGGGGCCAGAATGACTACGACGCGAGCAATGCCTGGACCGACTCTCAGGGAGCCTTGCACCTGCGGATAGCGAAACGGTTAAACGACTGGACCTGTGCCGAAGTGACGCTCACGCGCAGCTTGGGATACGGCACCTATTCCTTTCTCGTGCGAGACATCTCTCAGTTGGAGCCTGCGGCCGTCTTTACAATGTTTACGTGGGACTACGCGGGGACGGACCCAAGCCACCGCGAAATGGACGTTGAGGTGTCTCGCTGGGGCGCGGATTCCGCCGACAGAAATGCGCATTACGTGATTCAGCCGTATTATGTGCCCGAAAACGCATTCCGGTTTACGATGCCCAGGGGATTGCTCGCGAACTCTTTTCGTTGGGAACCAGGGAGCATTTCATTCAAGACAGTTCGCGGGTCCGGAAAAGGTGGAAAAGAGCCTGTGGTTGCCGAACATGTCTTCACGTCGGGTGTTCCTGCTCCGGGGAGCGAGTCGGTGCGCATGAACCTGTACATTTTTCGAAATCCCTGGCACACCCTGCAACACGAAAACGAGGTTGTTATTGAGAAATTCCAATACCTCCCGTGAAGCGAGGACAAGACCTCGCTGGTCATACAAAGGGCTCCTGGCAGCTGTCGCTTTGGTGTGTTTTGCGAGTTCGGCAAATGGCCTAGGCTCAAACAAAGCAATCTCCCAATATCTACGAGACCACTGGGGCGCCGAGCAGGGATTCCCCGGAGGGCCCGTCTATGCGTTCGCCCAGACCCCAGACGGCTATCTTTGGATCGGCGCGGAGAAGGGTCTGGTTCGCTTCGATGGCGTGAGCTTTCGTCTTTTTCAGCACTCGGACACCCCCGCGCTACCTGATGGTCCGGTCCTGGGGTTGGCCGTGGACGCAGAGGGAACCTTGTGGCTGCGGCTCGGAACGACGTTGCTCCGCTATCACAACGGAATATTTGAAGATGTTGCGATGTCCCCTAGAACGCCGGATAGGATGTTCACAGCAATGTGCGCTGGCGCAAACGGGGACATTATTTTTGCCAGTAGTCGAGACGGCATAGTGCGATACAGCAAAGGTAAGCTTGAACAGATCGCTTCCGGCGCACCAGGACTGGTCATTTCAATGGCAGTGGGACCGGATGGCAAAGTGTGGATGGGTACGCAATCACAGGGCGTTGTGTATCTTGAAAATGGACGACTTGCTTGGATTACGAAAGGGGTGCCGGACCAAAAGATTAATTCGCTACTCGCTGTTACTGACCGCGAGCTGTGGGTGAGTACTGATAACGGCCTCGCGCGCTGGGACGGCAATGAATTCTCGCAGACCGAGATGTCTTCGGCGATTATACACATCCAAGCGTCAACACTGATAAGAGACAGAGATTCGAACATATGGGTGGGTGCGTCCAACGGTCTCATAAGGGTCGATCCGAGAGGGATTTCGTCGGTGCAACGGTGGGAGAAGCGGTCCGCCAAGGCAGTCAACAGCTTGTTTGAAGACCGCGAGGGGAGTCTCTGGGTAGGAACGAATGCAGGGTTGGAGCGCCTCCGCGACAGCGTGTTTACGACGTACTCTGTCAATAATGGGCTTCCTGCGGGCAGCAACGGCCCAATTTACGTCGATTCGGAAGGGCGCACATGGTTTGCCCCCGCCGAGGGCGGACTCTACTGGATGAAGGACGGCCGGGTTGGAAGTGTAAAGGACGCCCGATTGGAGAAGGACGTCGTCTATTCGATCGATGGGGGCAAAGACGGTCTGTGGATAGGCTGGCAACGCGGCGGGCTAACATACCTTCACTTCAACCATGAGCGCTTCACGGCGAAGACTTATACGGAGAGAGAAGGGCTCGCACAAAACAGTGTCTACGCGGTTCACGAGAACCGAGATGGGACAGTCTGGGCAGGAACCGTTAGCGGAGGCCTGAGTTGGTTCAGCAACGACAGCTTCAAAACGCACACAACCGCGAATGGGTTGGCATCCAACGCGATCTCGACAATTTTGGAAGGTTCCGATGGGACGATGTGGTTTGGAACACCTAATGGGCTGAACGCTCTGTCCGACGGACGGTGGCGCGTATACACAAGCCGGGACGGATTGCCGCCAGGAAATGTGAACTGCCTCCTGGAAGCCCCAGCCGGTGTCTTGTGGATTGGTACGCTTAATGGTTTAGCATTCCTGCGATCCGGAGCTATTCGTCTCCCCGGCGGCGGGCCTCAAGCATTGCGGGAACAAATCCTCGGGATGGCGTCGGACAAAAAGGGTTCAGTTTGGCTGGCAACGCCAAATCACATTCTGCAGATCGACCGGGACAAGAGTTTAAGCAATGATTTTCGTGACCAGACTGTCCGTGAATACGGCGTTGAAGACGGCTTGCGTAGCACGCATGTCGCAAAACGGCAGAAATCTGTAATCGCGGATTCGCTTGGCAGAATTTGGTTTTCTACCGAAATGGGGCTTTCCTTTGTTGATCCCAAACCGGTGAGCTTGAGCTCTGCTCCAGCTCTGGTTCACATCGAAGGGGTTGCCGCCGACGGCCGATTCTTCGCACCGGAAGGTTCCCTTCGGATCCCGGCGCCTCACCGCAAAATAACGCTGGACTATACGGCCTTGAGCTTGGCAGCTCCGGAACGAATCAGGTTCAAGTACAAGCTCGACGGATACGATCAAGATTGGAGCGACGCTACGGTCACCCGCGAGGCAGTCTACACGAACCTCCCTGCGGACAAATATCGTTTCCGGGTGATAGCCAGCAACAGCGAAGGAATGTGGAATAGCTCGGAATCCATACTGCAACTGGTCATCGAGCCTTTATTCTGGCAGACGTGGTGGTTTCGCCTCTCGATCTTGATAACCACGATAATCATGGCACTCGCATTCGTTCGCTTGCGTATGATCCAATTGACGAAGCAGCTGAATATCCGCTTCGAAGAGCGGCTCGCTGAGCGCAACCGGATTGCACAAGAACTGCACGACACACTGCTGCAAGGGATGTTGAGTGCTTCGATGCAGCTTAACGTTGCAGATGAACATCTGTCGCCCGATTCGCCCGCAAAGCCGCTCGTCGGGCGGGTTCTCGAATTGATGGGAAGCGTTATTGAGGAAGGCCGAAACGCCGTTCAGGGCCTGCGGTCGGCGAAGGGCAGTAATTTGAATCTCGAGCAAGCCCTTTCGCAGGTTCGACAAGAATTCCCGCTGCAGTCTCAGATTGCTTTTCGCGTTATAGTCGAGGGTGAGTCCCGGCCGCTACGTCCCTTAGTCCGTGATGACGTTTATCGCATCTGCCACGAGGCATTGTCCAATGCATTCCGGCACTCTCACGCAAGCGACATCGAGGTTGAGGTGGAATACGCGCCGCGGCTTTTGCGGATCCTCATTCGTGACAACGGGGGTGGAATTGATCCCGAAGTGCTCCGCTCGGGGCGCGATGGGCATTGGGGGCTTTCCGGAATGAAGGAACGAACCGAAAGAATTGGTGGGAAACTGCGGGTCTTGAGCCGCGCGGACGCTGGAACGGAGGTCGAGCTTTCTGTACCAGGGCAACTCGCCTTCGAATTGCTGCCGGGCGCCAGAAGTGAGCGGCGTCTGTCGAAACTCTTCTCGAGAAAAAAGCGTAGCGAAGAATCGCGATCGGTCGAACAACAAATTCGATGAGCGAAGAAGCTCACATTCGGGTGCTAAGCGTGGACGATCATCCGCTCTTGCGCGAAGGTTTGACCGCGATCATTAACAATCAGCCGGACATGCTGTTGGTAGCGGAAGCCTCGAATACTCAAGAAGCTTTACTGCAGTTCCGCAAACACCATCCAGACATAACCCTCATGGACCTGAGACTCCCGGGCCAGAGCGGCATAGATGCAATGATCGAGCTAAGGAGAGAGTTTCCCGAGGCACGAGTCATCATACTCACGACGTTTGAAGGAGACGTAGAGATTCAGCGGGCCCTGGAGGCAGGTGCGCGTGGTTATATTCTGAAGAATATGCCCCCTAAGGAGCTGGTTGAGGTAATTCGCCAGGTACATGCGGGGAAGAAAAAAATTCCTTCACAAGTCGCGGCGCACTTGGCCGAGCACCTGAGCGACGAAGCATTGACCAGCCGTGAGATCGAGGTGCTGAGTCAGATAGCCGGGGGGAACCGGAATCGCGATATTGCGGAAAAGCTGTCGATAACCGAAGAAACGGTCAAGGTTCACATCAAGCACATTATGGGCAAGCTTGGAGCGAGCGACCGCACACAAGCCGTCGCGATCGGCCTGCGACGTGGGATCATTCAACTCTGAGTCCCTGAATCCCAATAGCCTAACCACCTAAAAGTGGTAGGGAAAGACACCCCTATATGGGATTCCAGTCTAAAGACATGATCGGTTATTTTGGGGTGTAACGTGTATTCAGAAGCGCGACAGGGAGAAACGCGCTGCAAAGACTATTTTCTACATTTCCGAGTGGTCGGCCGGGTTTAGGCCTCCTGCTGTTGCGCGTGACGGTTGGCATTTGTTCGATTGTCGCGGGGCTTCTCTATCTTCTGAGTACATCGAGCCCAGCATGGTTCAAGTGGAGCTTGAGTCTAGTCTTGATGGCTGGCGGCTCGGGGCTGGTAATCGGATATCTCACACCACTGGCTGGGCTATTGGCAGGTTTGTGCTTCTTGGGGATTGATTTGACTAGTTTTCCTTCGCCTTTCTGGGGTTTGCACGACACCAAGCTCGTAGCTTTCGGAATGCTCGTCATGGCTACTTCCGTGATTTTGCTCGGGCCTGGGGCTTTTTCCCTCGATGGTTATTTGTTCGGACGCCGCGAAATCGTTATTCCGCCATCGTACCACCACCCGGAGCCATGAACCCCTGAGTTGAACCAATCTTTCTTTGAACCCGGATATTCCGTAGCAGACATTCGATTACAACCAAAAGTGGTATCTCGGATCACCTGCGGAGTGGTAGCTAGAAACCATTCCATCTCGTGATGTGTCCTTTTGCTGTTTCTCGCATAGTGCAGCAAGCCCAAGCTCAATGGAGGCCAAAATGTTCAAGCAGAATTCAGAGATTTCCAGCCTGAATATTCCGACGGGCTTTCTCCCGGCTGGTTCGGACGAGCACATTGAAAAAAGGCTGGTCGAAGCCGCAAAGAGGGGTCACTCGACGGCGTTCGCTGCACTTTGCGAACGACACGCGAAAAGGCTCTTTCGGGCGGCTCAGAATATAACCCGAAGCCACGAAGATGCGGAAGACGCCGTGCAAGACGCGCTGCTGAGTGCCTTTGTTCATCTGAGGAACTTCGACGGCAGATCAAAATTCGGGACATGGCTAACGCGCATCGCCATTAATTCGGCGCTTATGATTCTCCGCAAAAAGCGAAACGCGCCCGTGGTGGATTTGGGTGGAGCCAAAGACTCTTCCACCGAGGGGCTTGGCCAGGAAATACCGGATCGCGCACCCAATCCAGAACTGCACTATGCAAAAAGAGAGGAAGCAAGAATTCTAAACAGCGCTATACAAGAATTGCGGCCTACACTCCGTGAGGTGGTTCAGAGGCAACAGTTGCAAGAGACTTCGATACGCGAAACTGCCGCGGCAATGGGAATCTCCGAGGCTGCGGCCAAAGCGCGGCTGTTCCACGCCAGAGTCAAGCTCCGTAAGTCATCAATACTAAGAATGGTGCGATGTAGAGAGGACGAGCAGATGTGTGTTTTGTCGGCTGCGTGAAATTCTTGGAGCATTTGATGGTCTGGAAGAGGAAACCTATCGACGCGACAGGTCCGCAAGGCGTATTCAAAATACCAAAGATCGGAAGCTGCGATGCTTGGCTTGGTTCACCCAGAGCCGCATTCGCGAGGGCACAATCAGCCGAGTTTTTGTCGAACGCTCTCAAGGATTTCGTCGGACAACTGCGGATCCCGCACGGCGCGAGCCAATACCACGCCGCCGATCATCGCTGCGGCCCGAAAAATGGCTTCTTTCCGATCTCCACCTTTCACGGAAAGGATTTCCTCAAATCCCTGCTCGAACGCGGCTTTCAGCTCAGGAGTCGAGCGAGCCACCTCCTGGGCCAGCGCTGCCATGGTGCAGCCGTCGCTTGGATTATCCCGATGCCACCGGCTCAGATATCGGTCCGCATACGATCCCTTGCTTTTCTTATTGTTGCTGCGCTGCACGCGCCCGAGCGAAACCTTTTGGCCGTAGGCAACGGCTGCCGCCTGCAGTTCTTCCTTCGACTTGAAATGGGCATAGAAGGCGCCGTGCGTCAGGCCGGCGGCCTTCATCACTTCACCCACGCTTACGTTATCAAATCCCCTTTCACGGAACAGGCGGGAAGCCTCCTTAACAATCCGTTCATGTTTTGCAGCGGTCTCTTCGACGGGATAGCGCATAATTTTGTCTGTATCCTTCCATCTATGATGAGCATCATATCACATGTATGACGGTCATCATATTTGATGCCAGTCATACAAAAAGGAGGCATCATGAAGCTCATAGGCAAGAAGGCTCTTATTACCGGCGGTAACAGCGGCATCGGCTTGGCCACAGCCCGTCTTTTCATTGCCGAGGGCGCGCTGGTTGCTATCACCGGGCGCGACCAGAAGACGCTGGATGAGGCGGTTGCAGAACTCGGACCCAACGCACGTGGCTATCGTGCTGACGTCACCATTGCCGAAGACCGCAAGGGGCTCTTCGCAGCCCTGGCGAAAGATTTCGGGAAGCTTGACATTGTCTTCGCCAATGCCGGCATCTCTGGCCGGACGCCCACCGGCTCCGCAGACGAGGCCATCTTTGAGAACGTGATTCATACCAATCTTAGCGGAGCTTTTTTTACCGTGAATTCAGCGGCGCCTCTTCTGAACGACAACGGCAGCATTATCTTCAATGGGTCGGTACATAACTACCTCGGTCAACCCGGCGTTGCCGCATATGCAGCTACGAAGGGCGGCCTTGTCTCAATGGCGCGTTCCATCGCCGCCGACCTTGCGCCTCGCAACATTCGCGTAAATGTCGTCGCACCTGGCGCGACGAAGACCCCCATTTGGAAGCGCGGGCCCCGTGCCACTATTTCCTCGGAAGACTCCGCTAAGTTGGCGAAGTTCGTCTCGTCCTCGGTACCGCTCGGGCGATGGGGCGAGCCCGAAGAACTTGCCAAAGTCGTGCTCTTCCTTGCCTCAGAGGATTCTTCATACGTCAACGCAGTCGAGCTGATGGTCGATGGCGGAGCCACGGGTGCTCCGTTTGGAGCTCCCATTCTTCGCAGTTGATCGCACTGAGTTTAGGCACCGGAGCAAAAGAATGAAGGTTGTACTCTTTCCACCTGAATCTGTCACAGAGCCGCGCCATTGGGTACGGCATGACCAGGCTTTCGCCATGATGCTGGGGCCCGGCGCAATTGAATGGGGCTCGCGGCGTTCCACGATGGAAAAGTTCGATTACGCGGCGGGCGATCTAGCACTGTGCGACCGTCACGTGGGAGAGTGGGTAGGAATCATGACCACACCGCATTTACAAATCGGTATTTCTGATGCGGCACTGACGGCCGCCTCGGATAGAGGGAATGGTGAGGTAGAACTGCGCG
>Ga0182036_10000326_pt1 | contig 21262 bp, 19 predicted proteins | sample sta12Cox44000080_FD_125966 | JGI IMG/M metagenome (GOLD analysis project Ga0182036, IMG submission 125966) | Lab enrichment of tropical soil microbial communities from Luquillo Experimental Forest, Puerto Rico - statoxic.12C.oxic.44.000.080 | ecosystem: Environmental > Terrestrial > Soil >...
AAACCGGCGCGCGAGCTAACTGGCCGCTTTCTCATCGACGACAGCTTTCTGGCTGAAAACGGCGTTCGTGATTTCGACCATTATCGCGTCGACCCGAGTCAGCAATTGGCGCCCGATTTCTTCGTGCCGGAGGGCATGCCGCCGCCAGCCAATGTATCAATCGGAGTTCGACGGTGACTTATCGCGCTCCCTTCGCCGACATTGGTTCGGCACTCAAACATGCGACGATGCTGCTGCCGGCTATCGAGCAGGGCCTGTTGGGCGAACTCGGCATCGATGACATCGATGCAATTGTCGGCGAAGCCGGCCGCTTTGCAGCCGAAGTGATCGCGCCGCTCAATCGCGTCGGCGACACTTACGGTACGCAATTTGAGGACGGCAACGTCACCACCGCGCCCGGCTGGAAAGAAGCTTATCGCGCTTGGCGCCTTGCCGGCTGGAACGCCGTCACCGCGCCGGTCGAATGGGGCGGTCAAGGTCTGCCCCAAATCGTCAATGCCGCCTGCACGGAAATGTGGCACGCCGCCTCAGTCGGCTTCGCCAATGGCCCGATGCTCACTATGGCAGCTATTGATGCACTCAATGCCCATGGCAGCGGCGCACTCAAGCGCGCCTACCTGGAAAAGCTGGTGTCGGGTGAATGGATGGGCACGATGCAGCTCACCGAACCACAGGCCGGCTCGGATGTTGGCGCATTGCGCACGCGGGCCGACCGCGCGGCTGACGGCTCCTATCGCATCAAAGGTCAAAAGATCTTCATCACCTTTGGCGAGCACGATTTCACCGAGAACATCATTCATTTTGTGCTGGCGAGATTGCCCGATGCCCCACCCAGCACGCGCGGCATTTCACTGTTCCTGGTGCCCAAATTTCTGCTCAACGCGGACGGCTCGCTCGGAGCCCGCAACGACGTGCGCGCGCATTCGGTCGAGCACAAGCTCGGCATCCATGGCTCGCCGACCTGCACCATGATCTTCGGCGACGGTGGCGGCGCCACCGCCTTCCTGATCGGTGAAGAGAACGCGGGCATGGCTTTCATGTTCACGATGATGAACCGCGCAAGGCTTGCGGTGGGATTGCAAGGCGTCGGCGTCGCCGAGCGCGCAACCCAGCAGGCGCTCGCTTACGCGCGCCAACGCCGTCAGGGTCGCACGCCCGGCACCAGCGCTGCGCAATCGGCGCCGATTATCCTTCATCCGGACGTGCGGCGCATGTTGCTGACGATGCGCGCACTGACTCACGCAGCGCGCACTATCTGCTATGCGACCGCACTCGCGCTCGACCGCAGCGAACGCGCCAGCGATGAGCCCGCGCGTCGCCAAGCTCATGCGCAGGCTTCGCTGCTGACGCCAGTCGCCAAGGCCTTCTCGACTGACGTAGGCAACGAAGTCACCTCGCTTGGGATTCAGGTCCATGGCGGCATGGGCTACATCGAGGAAACCGGCGCGGCACAGCTGTTTCGGGACGCACGAATTGCCGCGATCTACGAAGGCACCAATGGCATCCAGGCCATCGATCTTGTTACTCGCAAATTGCCGTTGAGTGACGGCGCGGTCGTGAACTCGCACCTTAACGAGTTGCGCGGGATCGTCACCGCGCTCGATGCGTGCAACGATCCGGCTTTCGGCTGGACGGCTGTACGGCTTGGCGAGGCGGTCGAGAGCTTGGCCCGCGCCACCAATTGGCTGATCGCTCGTCTGGCCAACGAGCCGGAGGCAGCGCTCGCCGGCGCCAGCCCATATCTGCAGCTATTCGGGCTGGCAACCGGCGGCTGTCTATTGGCAAGACAGGCATTGGCGGCAATCCGGCTCGGCGAAAATGCCGCCGCGCCGCTGGCGATCACGCGTTTCTTTGCCGAGAATCTTGCCGTTGGCGCCGGCGCACTCGAACGCACCGTTGTTGAAGGCGCCTCCGGGGTGATTGATGCCGATGCGGCGCTTGCTTTGGCTTAACGTGGCGGGCGCCGCAAAAACCATAGCCGCAAAAACCATGGCCCCAAGAAGCCTATAGTGGCTTTCGCCGAAACCTTTCCCCTCTTAGATTTGCACAATGTCCACTCTCCTCATCACTCATCCTGTATATCTCGAACATCTCACGCCCCTCGGTCACCCGGAGCGCCCCGACCGGCTGCGCGCCATTGACCGCGCCCTTGAAGCGGAAAGGTTTCAGGCGCTGGCCCGGGTCCAGGCGCCGCTCGCCGCGCTCGAAACCATCGCGCTCTGCCATCCGATGGACTACATCACGGCGCTGCGCGAGGCGGAGCCGCGTGAGGGTTTGATTCACCTGGACGCAGACACTTCGATGTCGCCGCGCAGCTTTGAGGCGGCCTTGCGGGGGGCCGGTGGCGCGATCCACGCCATTGACGAAGTTCTGACGAAAAAAGCCGCCAACGCCTTTGTTGCCGCACGGCCGCCGGGGCATCACGCCGAAACCGCGCGCCCGATGGGTTTTTGCCTGTTCGACAACGCTGCGATCGCCACGCGCTATGCCCAGCATCGCTATGGCATCACGAGCGCAGCGATAATCGATTTCGACGTGCACCACGGCAATGGATCGCAGGAGATTTTCTGGTCGGACAAAACAGTGATGTATTGTTCGACGCATCAAATGCCACTGTTTCCAGGCACCGGGGCGGTCGGCGAATCCGGGGAGTACAATACGGTGGTAAACGCGCCGCTGCGTCCCGGCGACGGCGGCGCGGCGTTCCACGCCGCATTCGAGAATCGGATCTTGCCCCGGCTTGCCGAGTTCAAGCCTGAGCTGGTGATCATCTCGGCGGGATTTGACGCTCACATGCGCGACCCGCTCGCCAACATCAATCTTGCCGAGGCGGATTTCGTCTGGGCGACGCAAAAAATCATGGACATCGCCGACCGATATGCCGGCGGCCGCGTCGTTTCGCTGCTGGAAGGCGGTTATGATTTGCAGGCGCTCGGTAATTCCGTCGCCGCTCATATCGCCACGCTGATGCGCGTGTAGCGGAAAACTCCTGCGACCCGATTGCGCTTGGCGCAATCCAGTCTACCATCGCGCGCCATGGCCCAGAGAGACAACAGCGATATCGGTCAAATGCCGTTTGAGCGGGCGATCGAAGAGCTCGAATCGATCGTCAAACGGCTCGAAGAAGGCAAGGTTCCGCTTGAAGAATCGGTCGCGATCTATGAGCGCGGTGAAGCGCTCAAACAGCGATGCGAAAATTTGTTGCGGCAAGCCGAGGCGCGCGTGGAGAAAATCACGCTGGATGCGGGCGGCAAACCGGCCGGCAGCGAACCACTCGATGTGGAGTGATACCTGGCGTGGCCGGGGCAGCTCTCATACGTGCCGAAAATCCGTGCCGAAAATCGCACTTGACTTTTTGGAACAAAAAGGGAACACTGCACGGTTCGTTCAGGGTAAAAGACCATGGATCCCGACAAACGAACAGCCTGGTTGCGCCAGCTCGACAAGGAATGTCCCTATCAAGTCGTCCTGCCGCGCCGGCAACTCGCCGATGACAGCCAGATTCTCAACTTTCTCATCCGCTATGCCGGTAAGTTCGACATGTATGTCGAAGACGATTACGCGGCTTTCGTGCGCTACTGTTTCGAAGATCCTCTCGATGCCGAGATCTTTCGCGCCCGTTTCGAGCCCAAAGCCGAACGCTTCAGACTGGCCGGCTGAGCCGGCGGCTTACCCCACTGGATTTTTGCGATAACAGCTTCCGGCCGGGTTCAAACCGGCATCGGAGTTTAATTCTGCTCAAAAGCCGCATCGCACACATAGCGAGTCGACCCGCTGCCGGTGCGACGATGTTGCGCCGTTGAGACGGTTCACGAAAGATGCGAGAATTGTAAATTCAGCCGATAGTCCAGGATGGACGAACAAGAAAATTGTGGGGAAGGAACACATGACAACAGCATCGACCGCCGTCCGTTCGGACGCCATAGCTTCGCCAGCAACGCGCTGGGGCCAGCTCATCTTCGGCATCATCTGCATGGTGATGATTGCCAATTTGCAATACGGCTGGACACTGTTCGTCAACCCGATCGACCAAAAATATCACTGGGGCCGCGCCGCGATTCAGGTCGCGTTCACGATCTTCGTGCTGACCGAAACCTGGCTGGTGCCGGTCGAGGGCTATCTCATCGATCGGTTCGGACCGAAGGTCATGATCTGCGGCAGCGGGGTTTTGGTCGCCATTGCGTGGGTGCTCAACGCCTATGCCGATTCGTTGGGGCTGCTCTATCTCGCCGCTGCGATTGGCGGCATCGGCGCGGGCGTCATCTACGGCGGTTGCGTCGGCAATGCACTGAAATGGTTTCCCGACCGTCGTGGCCTCGCGGCGGGCCTGACCGCGGCAGGATTTGGCGCCGGCTCGGCGCTCACGGTCATTCCCATCGCCAATATGATCCAGTCGAGCGGCTATCAGGCCGCTTTCTTCTGGTTCGGAATCATACAAGGAATCGTCGTCGTGATCTTCGGCCTGTTCCTGCGCGCGCCGGAGCCCGGTGAGACTCCTGCATCAGCGGTAGCCGCCGTGCAGCAAACGCGCCGGGATTACCAGTGGTACGAAGTGATACGCACCCCGGTATTCTGGGTGATGTATGCCATGTTCGTGATGGTCGGGACCGGCGGCCTAATGGCGACGGCGCAGCTTGCTCCCATCGCCACCGACTTCAAGGTCGACAATATTCCGGTCTCCATTCTGGGACTGACACTGCCCGCGCTGACCTTTGCGCTCTCAATCGATCGCGTGCTCAACGGCTTTTGCCGGCCGTTCTTCGGCTGGGTCTCGGACAACATCGGGCGCGAGAACACGATGTTCATAGCCTTCCTTATAGAAGGCATCGGCATCTATGCTCTGCTACAGTTCGCGAGCAACCCGCTGTTGTTCGTGATCCTGTCAGGACTTGTGTTCTTTGCCTGGGGCGAAATCTATTCGCTGTTCCCGGCAACATGCACCGATATCTATGGCAAGAAATTCGCCACCACGAACTACGGCCTGTTGTACACGGCCAAAGGCACGGCCGCGCTACTCGTGCCGTTGGGCAATGTCCTGATGAGTGCGACAGGGAACTGGACGGCGGTGTTCATCATTGCGGCGGTTCTCAACATCATTGCCGCGATCATGGCACCCCTCGTGCTCCGGCCATTGCGTCTGCGCGAGATCGCGAAGGGCTGATTCCGCAATTGTAAGCGTCGCCGCTGGGTTCGGAGCGGCGACGCGTTTCAGCGATGCGGTGTTCGAAGCCAAGTTCATGCTGCCGTGGTCGTTCTCGGAAGAAGCGGACGAATTGGATTAGGATCCTCCTGCCTCTTATCTCCTTAAAACTCAATCCGCTTTGGTTATAGCCCGAACTAGGTCTCCAAAGGCTGGCTTGCTGAGCTGCCAGCGGAGTTCATCGACGAGAACGGCGGCGGCCCCGACGTACGGCTCCGCAAAAGCCAACAACACAAAAAGGATTAAGGGGTGGCACCGCCAACCGCGCGAAGCTTTGCATGGCCATTAGGTTATTCTGGCAGTTTTTGCCGGATCTTGCCGATCTCCGCCCATGGGTCGGTTTTGAAATATTTTTTGGAATTGGCCACCGTGAATTGATCGCCGGCGGTGGTGCGCGACAGCGCCTCCCATGAAAGCGGCATGGAGGTCGGCGCACCGGCGCGCGCGCGGGTCGAATAAACCGCGACTGAAGTCGCTTCCCGCGAATTGCGGAAATAGTCGATGAAGATTTTTCTCTTGCGCAGCGATTTGGTCATTTTCGCAAGATAGCGCTGCGGTGAATCCGCCGTCATGGCCGCGGCCACGCGCGCCGCGAATCTCTTTGTTGTTTCCCAATCAGCGCCCGTGATCGGCACGACGACGTGAATGCCCTTGCCCCCCGACAGTTTGACGAAACTCTTGAGCTTCTGCGCCTTGAGCCGATCGCGCGTCTCCTGCGCCGCCGCGACGATCTCCTTCCAGCTTACGCCCTCACCAGGATCGAGATCGAAGACGATCCAGTCGCATAGTTCCAGTCGCCCTAATCGCGAACCGCGAACGTGAATCTCCAAGGCTCCAAATTGAGCAAGCTCGATCAAATCGCTCAACTTCTCTACCGCGATCACGTCATGCTCTTTCGACTGAACGACGCGGCGGAGTGGAGAGTCCTTAATGTTCGAAGCGATGTGCTTCTGGAAAAAGCACTCCCCGGCGATGCCGTCCGGGCAACGCACGATGGCGAGCGGCCGATCGACCAAGTGCGGAGCCATGAGCTTCCAGACATTGACGTAGTAGTTCGCCAAGTCCTGCTTGGTGAGCCCGGCGTCGGCCCAATAGACCCGATCGGGATGAGTCAGATGGACGTCGGCGACGTCTACTTGGCCGCTGCCACGCGCGCCGGCGGAAGACTTCACCGCCTTGGTTTGGGCCTTTGCCAACCTCGGCATTGTCGACCTCGCCTCGGCCCGCCGTACCACAGAAGGCTGAGGATCGGCAGGCGCCGGCGCTTCGCGCACCACTTCGCGTGCTGGTTTGTCCTCGCGCAATCCCTTGTAGGAGGCCTGCCGCAGCAAGCCGTCATGAGTGACTCCGCGGAATTCGGTCTCCACGACCAATTCCGGCTTGACCCAGATGACGTTCTTGCGTCGCTCGTCCTTAGGCAACGTGACCGGCGCGCGATCGGCCCGAAGCGCTTTGAGCCGTTTCCATAGATCGCGCGCCGTCTCATGCGTGTAGCCGGTCCCAACTCGACCGGCATAGCGAAGCTCGCCGTTTTCATGAAATGCCACGCTCAGAGCGCCGATCGCATTGGGCATGGAGGCGGAGGGCGTAAATCCGACGACGACGAATTCCTGCGCATTGTGACATTTCGTTTTGATGAAGTTTTCCGAGCGCCCAGAGCGGTAAGGCGCTTCGCGCAGCTTCGAAACGATGCCTTCAAGATTCATTTCGCAGGCGTGCTGGAAAATCACCGATCCGCTTTCTTCGAAATGGTCGGTATAACGGATCGGACTTTTGCGGCTCTGGCCCCTCAATAGTTGTTGCAGCGCCGCTTTACGCGCGGACAAAGGCTCTATGGTGTAGTCGTGGCCGTCCAGATGCAAGAGGTCGAAAATCCAATAGACGAACCGGTCGTGGCGGCCTTCCTTCAAATCGGTTTGCAGCAATGAAAAGCTGGAAATGCCCTTTTCATTCTCGACGACCAATTCCCCGTCGAGGAGCGCAGTTTGCGCCGGCAGCGCCGCAACCGCCTTGGCAATCCGTTCGAAGCGATGAGTCCAATCGAGCTGCTTGCGCGTCAAAAGACGCACCCTCCCATGATCGAGCCGCGCCTCGATGCGGTAGCCGTCGAACTTGATCTCGTGAATCCATTTGCGATCCCCTGGTGGGACGCTATGCAGCGTGGCGAGGCTCGGTGGCACGAAATCAGGAAGTCGAGTCCGCCGCCCCTTAGCGACCGAAGGATCCGAGCTGCGCCGCGTGGCGACCGGCATGGCTGCCTTTGCCGCTGCCTTTGGTTTTGAGACCCGCTGGCGCGAGCCGTTTGCTTGCCGACCAGTTTTGCGACGTGATTTTGGCAGCGCCCTGGATTGTGCTTGGAGCTCAGCACGGAATTCGCGTTGGCTCTGCGGCCTCGGCGTCTCCGTTCCTCGATCGGCTTTCCGGTTGCTGTGCCAAACCCGTTTCTTGTTCTTTCCCGCCGTGATCTCATCCATGGAGCGTCCGCTGGCAACCGACAGCGGCTGCTCTTCCAAGATATCGCCCTGGCGTGTGCTTTTTGATTCTGCGTCGTTGCCTTTGATCAGAAGCCAATTCTCGTGCCGATCGCGATCGCGTCCCCGCATCCGCACCAGATGCCATCGGCCATGGAGCTTTTCGCCCTCAAGCACGAAATCAAGATGACCCTTTGCGTAGCCCCGATGCGGATCGCCTTCGGCAATCCAGTGGCCGCGATCCCAGATCATCACCGTACCGCCGCCGTATTCGCCTTCCGGGATCGTGCCTTCGAATGTGTTGTATTCGATCGGGTGGTCCTCGACGTGAACGGCCAGGCGCTTTTCCGCCGGGTCAAGGCTAGGGCCACGGGTCACCGCCCAGCTCTTCATCACGCCATCGAGTTCGAGCCGGAGATCGTAATGCAGCCGCCGCGCCCCGTGCTTTTGAATCACATAGCGATTGCCTCGACCGCGACCCTTGCGGCCGCGCGGCTCTGCCGTGACGCCGAATTTGCGCTTCTTGCGATAGACTTCGAGAGCCACGCTGCCTCAATTTGCGCTATCAGGGACCTGGGGCCAACTAAGACTGCCAAAATGCCTCATCGGAAGGTCGAGCGGTACTCTGGAAAAATTTTAGGCACTACATAGCTGCTTCCAAATGTGGCCGCTTGAGGCGAGGTATGGTGCCGGGCCTGATCCGGATTAGCATCGACCCTGATATAAGCCCCTGGAAAGCCTACAGGTTCCGCCTCCGCGTCAGGGTTGTTAACGAAGCGTTTTAATTGCGTAATCGGCGTGCAATGGTGTAGGAGGCTCTCTGCCTGCCATCACCAGGCATCACCAAGTCCCATAAACGGCTTAAGGCCGAAAATTAGATTGGTCTGAAGAAGGAGCGTAGCGTGACGGTTTCGTCAAAGACCCCATTGCTCGACCAAATCAAGACCCCTCAAGACCTCAGGCGCTTGGAACCCAGTCAGTTGCGACAGGTGGCCGACGAATTGCGTCGTGAAACCATCGACGCCGTCGCTGTCACTGGCGGTCACCTCGGCGCCGGCCTCGGTGTTATCGAACTCACTGTGGCGCTGCACTACGTCTTCAACACGCCGACCGACCGGCTGGTCTGGGATGTCGGACATCAAGCCTATCCACATAAGATTCTGACCGACCGTCGCGAACGTATCCGCACGCTGCGGCAGGGTGGCGGACTGTCGGGTTTCACCAAGCGCGCCGAAAGTCAATACGATCCATTCGGTGCGGCGCATTCCTCGACCTCGATTTCCGCCAGCCTCGGCATGGCGGTCGCCCGCGATTTGCAGAACAAGGAAAACAACGTCATCGCTGTCATCGGTGACGGCGCAATGTCGGCGGGAATGGCCTATGAAGCGATGAACAATGCCGGCGCGATGAATTCGCGCCTGATCGTCGTGCTCAACGATAATGATATGTCGATTGCGCCCCCGGTCGGCGCGCTTTCTGCCTATCTCGCGCGACGGGTTTCGGGCCGCGGCTATCATCAGCTGCGGAAAGTCTTTCACCACGTCGCCAAGCGTCTACCGACGAAAATGCTTCAGCAGCGCGCTCTGGCGATGGAAGAATATGCGCGCGGTCTTGTTACCGGCGGCACGCTGTTTGATGAGCTCGGATTTTTCTATGTCGGGCCGATCGATGGCCACAATATCGATCATCTGTTGCCCGTTCTCAAAAACGTCCGTGACATGAAGAACGGCCCGATCCTCGTTCATGTCGTGACGAAGAAAGGCAAAGGTTACGAGCCGGCTGAGAAATCCGCGGACAAATACCACGGTGTGGTGAAGTTCGATGTCGCCACCGGCGCTCAACAGAAATCAAAAACCGCGGCGCCGCAATATACGAAAGTCTATGCCGAAAGCCTGATCAAGGAAGCGCGCAAGGACGACAAGATCGTTGCGATCACGGCAGCGATGCCGTCCGGTACCGGCGTTGACTTGTTCCAGAAGGAATTTCCAAACCGAACATTTGACGTCGGCATCGCCGAACAGCACGGCGTAACCTTCGCCGCCGGCCTTGCCACCGAAGGCTACAAGCCGTTTGCGACCATCTATTCGACGTTCCTGCAACGCGCCTATGACCAGGTCGTGCATGACGTCGCGATCCAGCGCCTGCCGGTACGTTTCGCCATGGACCGCGCCGGGCTTGTGGGCGCCGACGGCCCCACTCATGCGGGCGCCTTCGACGTCGCTTATCTCGGTTGTCTGCCCGGCTTTGTGCTCATGGCTGCGGCCGATGAAGCCGAGCTTGTGCACATGGTTTCGACTGCCGTCGCCATCGACGACCGCCCTTCGGCATTGCGTTATCCTCGTGGCGAAGGGCTCGGGGTTCCGCTTCCGGCAGAGGGCAAGCCGCTCGAGATCGGCAAAGGCCGCGTCGTGCGCGAAGGCAGCAAGGTCGCGTTGCTTTCGTTCGGCGCCCGGCTTGGCGAGTGCCTCAAGGCAGCCGACGAGCTTGCGACCTTTGGCCTATCGACCACGGTCGCCGACGCGCGCTTCGCCAAACCGCTCGATATTGACCTGCTGCTTCGCTTGGCGCGCGGACACGAAGTGCTGCTCACGGTGGAGGAGGGCTCGATTGGCGGGTTCGGCGGCTTCGTGATGCAGGCGCTCGCCGAGCACGGCGTTCTTGATCGCGGCCTCAAGGTCCGCTCCATGGTGCTGCCGGACATTTTCATCGACCAGGACAGCCCAAACGCCATGTATGCCAAAGCGGGCCTCGACGCCAAAGGCATCGTCGCCAAAGCATTCCAAGCGCTCGGGCAGAACGTCCAGGGCGAGGTAGTCAAGCTCGCTTAGGCGAGAACGCCTCGCAAACTGGTTTTCGGCGGCACGCCGGAATTCAGGCGAAGCGGTACAGGTGGGCCTCACGCGCACGTACGAATAGTGTCGATTCGCCATGAGCAAGCGAGAACGGGCCGATCGGCTCCTGGTCGCGCGCGGTGTCTTTGAAAGCCGTGCACGCGCGCAAGCCGCCATCGAGGCCGGTCGGGTCATTGCTGACGGCAGACCCATCCGCAAGTCCTCGGAGGAGATTTCCACGGCCGCCGCGATTGCGGCCGAGCCCGCGTACCCTTACGTGTCGCGCGGTGGCACCAAGCTCGCGGCGGCGCTCGACAATTTGTCCCTCGATGTTGCGGGACGGATCTGCCTCGACGTCGGTGCATCCACCGGCGGTTTTACCGAGGTTCTGCTGGAGCGCGGCGCACGGCATGTCTATGCGGTGGATGTCGGCCGCTCACAATTGCACGCGCGTTTGCGTCAGCATGAACGCGTGACGTCAATCGAGCAAACCGATATTCGGAACCTCGAGGTCGTCTCGCATTTGCCCGAGCAGCCGGATTTTACGACGATCGACGTCAGCTTTATTTCACTCAAGCTGGTCATGCCCTGCGTCGATCAACTTCTGAAACCCGGCACGATAATTGTGGCGCTGATTAAGCCGCAGTTCGAGGCCAATCGCCGTGCCGTAAAAAAGGGCATCGTGCGCGACAACGTCGTCCACACGACGATCTGTAGTGACATCGCTCGCTTCATGCGCAGCCTGGATTGGCAGGTCGGTAGTATTATTGCGTCCCCAATTACCGGCGGCGACGGCAACCGGGAATTCTTTATCGAGGCCCGGCGTGGTTGAGCGGCTCGTGGTCGCCCGTCTCGGGCAGCGCGGCGACGGAATTGCAGAGAGCCTCGAAGGGCCGATCTACGTCCCCGGTACGTTGCCAGGCGAAACCGTCGAAGTAGAAGCCGTGCCCGGCCAGCCGGACCGGCGACGGCTCCTCAAGGTCGAAAAATCGAGCGCGCAGCGGATTGTGCCGATCTGCCGGCATTTCGGGATTTGCGGCGGCTGCGCCTTGCAACATTTGGACGCGGAGACTTATCACGCCTGGAAGCGGAATTTGGTTGCGACCGCGCTTCGTCAAGCTGGTATCGAGACCGAGCTCGACAATCTGATTGACGCTCACGGGGCAGGTCGGCGGCGCGTCGTATTTCACGCTCGGCGTGGCAACCATGATGTACTTGAAGTCGGTTTCTCGGCGGCGCGTGCGCATCATCTGATCGCCATCGATCGTTGCCCGGTCCTGGCGAAAAGCCTGGATGCCGCTCTACCGACTGCTTGGGCGATCGCCGAAGTGCTCGATGCCGGACGAAAACCGCTGGACATCCAGGTCACGGCGACTGATCAGGGGCTCGATGTTGACATTCGCGGCTCCGGTCCGCTGAACGCATCACCAATGACCGCGCTGGCACGTGTAGCGCAGCAATATAATCTGGCGCGACTGACGCGGCACGGCGAGCTGATCGCGCAGGCGCGACCACCCACACTGCGCATGGGCGCGGCGACGGTGCCACTGCCGCCCGGTGCTTTCCTTCAGGCAACGGAAGAAGGCGAAGTCGTGCTGGCACGATTGGTCGTGGATGCCTGTGCTATGGCCAGGCGCGTTGCCGACCTGTTTGCCGGGGTTGGTCCATTCGCCCTTCGACTTGCCGCTCAGGCTCGTGTGTTCGCTTGCGATGACGATGGGGCCGCGATCGCCGCGCTTAAGCGCGCCGCAGCCGGTGGCGCCGGGCTAAAGCCGGTCGAAGCCGAAAGGCGGGACCTTTTTAAAACGCCGCTGACGCCGGCCGAACTGAACCGCTTCGATGCCGTTGTCTTTGATCCACCCCGCCACGGCGCCCAGGCCCAGGCGCAGGCGCTTGCGCAAAGCGGCGTCCCCCTCGTCGTTGCGGTATCATGCAATTCCGGCACTTTGGCCCGCGACATCCGTCAGCTGATCGATGGCGGCTATCGGCTCTTGTCGGTCGTGCCCGTCGATCAATTCCGCTATTCCGCGCACGTCGAGACCGTCGCCCGATTGGCAAAATAGCATATGCCGACGGTCCATATTTCATGATATTGCAGGCGCCCGTTTAGTGCCCTTTTCTCCCAAAAGGATCATCAAAAATGGCTAGCGTTCTGTTTTCACCGATCACGTTGCGAAGCCTCACCCTTGCTAATCGCGTGGTCGTATCACCAATGTGCCAATACAATTCGGACAACGGCACTGCCAATGATTGGCATCTGATGCATCTGGGCAGTTTTTCGCTTGGCTGCGCCGGGCTCGTTATGTGCGAGATGACCAATGTCAACCCGCGGGGCCGGATTTCGCCCAAATGCGCGGGCATGTGGTCCGACGAGAACGAAACGGCACTCAAGCGAGTTCATGATTTCTGTCGAACCTACGGGGTCGCCAAACTCGGCGTGCAGCTGGCGCATGCCGGGCGTAAGGGACCAACGACGACGCCCGCTGCCGGCGGCAAGCCGATCCTAAGCAAGGAGGAAGGCGGCTGGATCCCGGAAGCGCCGTCGGCCATCCCCTATGACACGGGCTGGCCCGTGCCGCAGGCAATGTCCAAGGAGGACATCAAGCGCTGCATCGGAGAATTTGCGGCCGCTGCGAAACGTGTCGATCGTATCGGCTATGATGTCATCGAGCTGCACGGCGGCCATGGTTATCTGCTGCATCAATTCATGTCGCCGATTTCCAACCAGCGCACCGACGAATATGGCGGCTCGACCGAGAACCGCATTCGTTTTCCGATCGAAGTGTTCGAGGCGGTTCGTAAGGTATTTCCTGAACAAAAGCCCATCGGGATGCGAGTCTCGGCAACGGATTGGGTTGATGGCGGCTGGACGCCTGAAGAGGCCGTCGTGCTGGCGAAGGAACTCAAGAGATGCGGCATGGACTACATGGACGTGTCCACCGGGGGACTCGACCCACGACAGAAAATTCCACTCGCGCCCGGTTATCAGGCGCCGTTCGCCGAGAAGGTAAAAAAAGAAAGCGGCATCACAACGATGACCGTCGGGCTGATCGCCGGTTACCAGCAAGCCGAAGACATCGTGGCCTCGGGCAAAGCCGACATGATCTGTCTTGCTCGCGGCGCGATGTGGGATCCGCGCTGGGCTTGGCATGCCGCTGAGGAATTGGGCGCCGAGACGCCCTACGCGCCCAAGATGATGGGGTGTCACCCGAAGCTGCGGCCGCAATTGTTCCCGAAACGCGCAGCCGCCATGACGTCATAAATGGTCTGACGGCGGCGAACGCGGCCCGCAACTTGCTTACGCCTCCATCGGCTCGGTGCCGACGATCTCGATGCCGAAGCCGGACAATCCGACGTAAGTCGTCGGCCGCGAGGACGTTATCAGCCGGATCGAATTGACGCCCAGATCTTTAAGGATCTGCGCGCCTAGGCCGACCTCCCGCCACTGTCGGGTACGCGCTTCGCCGGACGGACTTTCGGAGGATTTCGGAATCGAGATCACCGGCACGCCGGCGGTGCCGTCACGCAGGAGCACGAGCACTCCCCTGCCCTCGGACTTAAAGCGCGCCAAAGTTTGATGGATCGTTTTTCCACCGCCGAAGACGTCGGAAATGATGTCGGCGCGGTGCAAACGCGTCAGCACGCTATTGCCATCGCCAATGCGGCCATGGACGAAAGCCATGTGATGGACCGCGTCAAATGGCGTAAGAAAGGCATAGCCGGTGAGAACACCAATCTCCGATTGGACCGGAAATTCCCCTACTCGCTCGATCAATTTATCGCGGACTTGGCGGTAGGCGATCAGTTCGGCGATGCTGATGCGCAGGAGCTCGTGGTGCTCCGCAAAGGCGGCGAGTTCGGGACCGCGCATGACGGTCCCGTTGTCGTTCATGAGTTCGGCAAGCACTCCGACCGGGGTCAAGCCGGCGAGCTTGCATAGATCGACGCAAGCCTCCGTATGACCCGAGCGCATCAGAACGCCACCCTCCTTTGCTACCAATGGAAAGACATGCCCGGGGCGCACGAAATCCGATGCTCCGCAGTTGCTGTTGGCCAACGCGCGCACCGTGTTGGTGCGTTCTTCGGCAGAAATTCCGGTCGTCAGCCCGTGGCGGACGTCGACCGACACGGTGAACGCGGTGCGGAGCGGCGCGTCATTAAGCGCCACCATCGGGTCGAGGTGCAATCGGCGAGCCGCCTCCGGCGCCAGCGGCGCACAGACGATCCCGGACGTATGGCGAATGATGAACGCCATTTTCTCCGGCGTGCACAAGCTCGCCGCGACAAACAAATCACCTTCGTTTTCGCGGTCATCGTCATCTGCCACGATGAGAAGTTCACCACGCGCAAAGGCCGCAACGGCTGCCTGTATGCGTTGATGCGCATCGCTCATGAGCTAATCGCTTTTCCCGCGCGATGGCCCGGCCGCAGGCCAAGCTGGTGGCGGCTCGACCTGTCCGCGGTGGCGCAAATAGTGGTCGGCTATCACGCACGCCACCATCGCTTCGCCGATCGGCACGGCCCTGATGCCGACGCACGGGTCGTGCCGCCCGGTGGTTGAGATCTCGGTTTCGCGTCCATACCGATCGATCGTGCGGCGCGGGATTAGAATCGACGATGTCGGCTTTACCGCAAATCGCGCCACGACCGGTTGCCCGGTCGAAATACCGCCAAGGATGCCGCCGGCATTATTGGAGAGAAACAGTGGTTTGCCGTCGTTCCCCATGCGCATCTCGTCGCCATTCTGCTCACCGGTCAGCTCAGCCGCGCCAAAGCCGGCGCCGATTTCAACGCCCTTGACGGCGTTGATGCTCATCAGTGCACCGGCCAGATCGCCGTCGAGTTTGGCATAGATCGGCGCGCCCAATCCCGGCGGAACGCCCTCGGCCACGATTTCGATCACGGCCCCGATCGACGAACCGCGCTTGCGCAATCCGTCCAGGTAATCGCCGAGCATCGCCGCCAACTTGGCGTCCGGGCAAAAGAACGGGTTGCGGCCAATTTCGGCCCAATCCCAACGCGCCCGATCAATGCGATGCGGCCCCATCTGTGTCAGGGCGCCGCGCACGAGTAGGCCTGGCACAATCTTGCGTGCGATCGCGCCAGCAGCGACCCGCATCGCGGTCTCGCGTGCCGATTGGCGGCCGCCGCCGCGATAATCCCGTAGCCCGTATTTCACATCATAGGTGTAATCGGCGTGGCCTGGGCGGTATTTGTCTTTGATTTCGGAATAATCCTTCGAACGCTGATCCACATTATCGATAATCAGCGCAATCGGCGTGCCGGTCGTCACCTGCTGGCCGCTGGCTTCGTCAATGAACACGCCAGATAAGATCCGGACTGCGTCAGGCTCCTGGCGCTGGGTCGTATAGCGCGACTGACCCGGTCGGCGGCGGTCGAGATAGGGCTGGATGTCGGCCTCGGTCAGTGCAATCCTCGGCGGACAGCCATCGACGACGCAGCCGATCGCCGGCCCGTGGCTCTCGCCGAAGGTCGTGACCCGAAACAAATGGCCGAACGTATTGAACGACATAAGCGGTAACTATTGGCGCGGTAACACTGCGCAGCGTGCAATGGAAATTATGCTGCGATGATCGGCGCTTGGTAGCCCGCACGTTCCACGGGGTCAAATAGCGCCGGTCCACGCGCCTCGACGCGCGGATACGAAACCTCCGCTGCGCTTGTTGGCAGCGTAAATTTTCCGTTCTGGAAATGGGCAGACCGCAATACACTTCAGGGGCTGTTCATTGCCTATTCATCTCCCTGAACAGCGATTAATCGCAATCTGAATATTCATTAAGCGCCAGAAAAATAAGAACTATTTGTGCTTTTTCGTTGCGGCTGGAACCCGCATTGTGCCATTCTTCCAACCGGTAAGGGGTCGAGGGCCCAGGGTGATCAACCCGCAACTTGAAACCCTGCCGAAATTCAACACCAACACCGAGGAAGAGAGTCATGGCGACGAAGAAAAAGGGCAAGAAGAGCAAGAAGAGCAAGTAGTCCATTGAACGCGCGAGCCTCTTATTGGGGCCGCGCTATCAGGACCTTGAGATTTCGCGGGTCACTAGACCCCGCCAAGCGGTCGAACGATGTTCGGCCGCTTTTGTTTTTGAACGAAGGAGGCTTCCGTCCTCGTCGGTCAGGCGTAACGCGAGACCTTGCCCTCCGCGAACACGTAGACCACGCCCTGCTCGACTTGCGCGTGGGTCGCCTGCTCTTCCGAAAGAATGTTGAACAGGGCCATAAGGGCGCGCACACCACCGCCATGGGCGGCAACAACGGTGTCGTTCACCAAAGACGCGTACCAAGCTCTGATGCGTGCCGCGACCTGGCGATAGCTTTCACCTCCCGGCGGCGCAAAATCCCATTTGTCGCGCTCGCGCTGCGCCAGGATGCCGGTGTTTGCTTTTTCGATCTCCGCCAGCGTCAAACCTTCCCAGTCGCCATAGGCGATTTCGACCAACCGATCGTCGATGGCGTAGCCGAGTGGCTCAAGCCCCAACGTGGCGCGGACCACTTCCATGGTTTCGCGCGCCCGCTTGAGCGGACTCGACACATAATCGAATTGTTCTGGCAGTTTGCGATCGCGCACAAACAACGCTTTGAGCAAAGCGCCACATTCTGTGGCTTGCCGCCGCCCATGCGCATTAAGCACTGTGTCACGACGGCCTTGCAGGCGTCCTTGAACATTGAATTCGGTCTCGCCGTGTCGGACGAAATAGAGGACCGGCATACTGGTTTTCACGGGCAACAAGGATCGCTTTTCAATTCGACGCAACGAGCGGACTATTATTCTTTGCGGACTGCAATATCAGGCGCGTCCGGATGCTTCATGCCGACAATGTGATAACCTGCGTCAACATGGTGAATTTCGCCGGTCACGCCGCGCGACATGTCCGAGAGCAGATAGGCGCCCGCGTCACCCACCTCCTCGATGGTGACGCTCCGTCGAAGCGGCGCGTTGTGCTCATTCCATTTGAGGATGTAGCGAAAGTCGCCAATGCCGGAAGCAGCAAGCGTCTTGATCGGTCCGGACGATATGGCATTGACTCGAATATTTTTGACACCGAGATCGGCAGCGAGATAGTAGACCGACGCTTCGAGCGCGGCCTTGGCGACGCCCATCACATTATAATGCGGCATCCATTTTTCCGACCCGTAATAGGTCAGGGTCAACATCGAGCCGCCATTCGGCATCAGTTTCTCGGCCCGCTGGGCAATCGCGGTAAATGAATAGCAGCTGATCAGCAGTGTCTTGATGAAATTGTCGGCTGTGGTGTCGATGTAGCGTCCGTCGAGCTGATCCTTGTCCGAAAATGCGATCGCATGGACGAGAAAGTCGATGGTGCCCCACCCCGACTGCACGGCAGCGAAAGCGGCGTCGATCGTCTTTGGCTCGGTGACATCACAGTCGCCGACCACGATGCCGCCCACCTCCTGCGCCAGTGGCTCTACTCGTTTTTTCAGCGCATCGCCCTGGTAAGTGAAAGCAAGCTCGGCGCCATGCGCCCGGCAGGCCTTGGCGATCCCCCAGGCAAGCGAACGGTTGTTCGCCACCCCCATGACCAGGCCGCGTTTGCCGCGCATGAGGCCTGAGTTTTCGGGCATTCCCCGCACCTAGTTACAGCCAATTTCCGGCCCGGTCACCCTATGGCATAGGGTAGTTGGGCCATCAAGCCGCGCTGCTGCAGCGGAATAGACGGCGACCGGTGGTGTTTTGAATACGGGCGCTCGTCTAAGGTGTAAGGCGCGGTAAACCATTTGGCAGCTTTGTTAAAGTGCAGGGCGCCTTAAGGGGGGTGAATGTTTTGAGTGAATTTCGGGAGCGGATCGAGGCGGCAATTCCGGCACTGCGGCGTTATGCGCGCGCACTCACGCGCGATGCCGAAACCGCAGACGACATTGTGCAGGATACGCTCGTTCGGGCGCTGCGCTCCGAGCATTTGTTCCACGGCGGGGACATGCGCGCCTGGCTCTATACGATCCTGACAAACCTCAACCGCAACCGGCTTCGTACCCTCGCCCGACGACCTGTGCTGGCGCCAATCAAGGACAGCGACGCAACCACGAGCGGTCCTGACTCCGGCGGGCGCGATATCGTTCGGGCCCTCGAAATGCTCACTGAAGAGCAGCGCTCCGCCCTGCTTCTGATCGTGCTCGAAAGCCTAACCTATCGCGAGGTTTCCGAAGTCCAGGGGGTGCCGATCGGGACCGTGATGTCGCGGCTGGCCCGCGCCCGCAATGAACTTAAGGCCTACCTCGAAGGCGAGCGCCCGTCGCTCCGCCGCGTGAAGTAAGAAGAGACGAACGATGACTGACCGAGATTGGATTGTAACAGAAGACGAGCTCAACGCTTATGTCGACGACGAGCTGCCCGCGGATCGCCGTAGCGCCGTCGAGGCATGGCTGGCAACCCACCCCGATGATGCGGCCCGAGTCACTGCCTGGCGCAGGCAAGCTGATCTCATTCGCGAGCGCTACGGCCATTTGGCCAGCGAAGCTCCGCCGGCGCGTCTTAGCGTCGAGCGGCTGGTCCGTCGCCGCTACAGGCCGGTCCTATCGGCAGTGGCCGCAAGCTTGGCAGCATTTCTGATCGGCGGTGCAGCCGGTTGGACGGCGCATAGTATCCAGAGCGAGCGGCCGTCCGAACTCACGCGTTTCGCGAGCGATGCGATGGTTGCCTATCGGTTATATGCGGTCGAAGTCCGCCATCCGGTCGAAGTTACGGGGGACCAGCGGCCGCATCTCGTGGAATGGCTGTCGAAGCGGGTTGGCGCGCCGGTGCAAGCACCCGAACTTGATAAACAGGGATTAAAGCTGGTCGGCGGCCGGCTGCTTCCCGGCCCGACTGGTCCATCGGCTTTTTTCATGTATGAAAATCCGGCCGGCGAGCGCTTCACGCTCTATTGCGGGCACACCAACGACCGAGAGACGGCGTTACGTTACACAACCCGGGACCAGAACGGGGCCTATTATTGGGTCGATCAGAATATGGCTTACGTGCTGAGCGGCCCGATGGAGACCGGCAAGCTGCATGAAGTCGCCCAGGCTGCTTACGATCAGATTGATCGCCGGCTTATGCCGCAGGGCGGTTAATCACGCCGTCTCGATAGCGGCCAATAACGGACCTAGTCTGTCCAGCTCTTGCCTGAGCCGCCACGCGGGAGCTCACATGTTCTTCCGTGGGTCGTGCGGCCTGGTGCTTTGCCATTTCTTCATCAGCGCTTCGAGCTCGCTGTCGCTGCGTTCGGGCAGCACGATTTGAACCGTGGCCAAAAGATCGCCCCGGCCGGCTTTGGCAGGAAAGCCTTTGCCTTTGAGCCGAAACGTGCGCCCGCTCGAGGTCCAGGGCGGAATCGTGATCTCGACCGGCCGATCTAGCGTCGGAACGCGAACCTTGGCGCCGAGCACAGCCTCGTACAAGGTGACCGGCAGATCGAGCCGAACGTCATTGCCTTCCAGAGTGAATAGGGCGTGCGGCGCGATAGACACCGTGATCAGAACGTCGCCGGCGCCCGCCTGACCCGGCATGCCCTGACCCTTCAATCTGATCTGCTGACCGCTTGTTATTCCAGCCGGGATCTTGACGTCGACATCCTTGCCGTTTGGCAGTCGCAGTCGCTGCGTGACGCCGCGGGCCGCATCCAGCAAGGTTACCGTGAGCGCAGCATGCACATCCGCGCCCCCGCCAACATCGTCGGCCGCGAAATTGGATCGTGCGCCGCCCCGCGCGCCACGACCCATCTGGCCGAAAGCTTCCTTGAGAATATCTTCGAAACCACCGAAACCACCGCCGCTGCTGCGGCCGCCTCGGGTCGTACGCGTAAATCCCTCTGGACCGAAATTGAAAGCTTCGTAATTCACGTCCGGACCATAGCCGCCAAAACCGCCACCCCGTCTGGCGCCGCCCGCGCCAAATCCTTCGAAGCCCTGGAAACGGGGTTTACCTTCGGCGTCGATTTCGCCAGCATCAAATGCCCTGCGCTTGCTCTCGTCGCTGAGCAATTCGTGCGCGGCATTTAATTCGGCGAAACGCGTTGCCGCTTTCGGATCGTTTTTGTTGGCGTCGGGATGCAGCCTTTTTGCCAGACGGCGATAAGCGCTCTTGATATCGCCGGCGCTCGCCTTGCGATCGACACCTAAGACTTCATAGGGATCACGCATCCCTTTAGCGTCTCCGCATAGTGTTTTGGGCCTGCCCCACCCGCCCCGCCCGGTTCGCCGGATTGATTATTTCAATGTGGGAATAAGATGCCTAGCCCGCAATGTGAATGAATCGGCGCGGCGCGCTCTGATAATAGCCGTTCTAGCCCGAGTTCAACGGCTTTAGCCGCTTCACTTGCCAGTTGCCGCTCGCGGTGTGGCAGGCAGTCCCCTCAAGCCAGTCCTGCGCTTCCCCGTGCATGTAGCTCGCCAGAAAATCGCGGCAGGCCATGCCGGCTTCGGAATACGAATTGGCGAGTGGAGTGATATTGCCGCGCGCGCCGGTTTGCGGGTTTCGCCATGGCACGCTGGCGACCTTATTGCCACGCGACAGCACTTCCGCGACTGCGGCGCGCGCATAGGCAAGATCGAGCTCGGCTTGCGGTGAGGATTTCGGCACAGCGCCCGACACGGGGGCGCCCGAGCGGCTGATTGTGCCGGTCGACTGCGGTTCACCCGCGTCCGCTGAAACGAGCGAAGCAAGCTTGTATGAACAGCCTGAACATGCGAGCGCGCACAGCAGGATGGCCGCCACTTTGCTTTGGATGAGATGGAGC
>Ga0182036_10000336_pt1 | contig 20981 bp, 20 predicted proteins | sample sta12Cox44000080_FD_125966 | JGI IMG/M metagenome (GOLD analysis project Ga0182036, IMG submission 125966) | Lab enrichment of tropical soil microbial communities from Luquillo Experimental Forest, Puerto Rico - statoxic.12C.oxic.44.000.080 | ecosystem: Environmental > Terrestrial > Soil >...
TCCATATATCCAACTGGGGTTAGGTTAGAAAGGCCTTAAGGATCGATCAATGTTCCTTTGCCTCGATCTCGAAGATCCTTTCGAACGTGTTTAGCGCTTTTCGCTTCGATAATAGGCCGGCGCTTCATATCTGGTTAGCCTGAATCGAGTCGCCGAAATTACAGATTGGCGCAGTGCCGGATTGCTCATGGTCCCTGATGATGTTCGGTTGTTGGTAGGGGCGGATCTCCGAGCCGCCCGGTTTACGGCTTGCACCCCCACTCTCCCCGGGCGGCTCGGAGATCCGCCCCTACCAACAACCTTCCAGGCATATATGTCTCGCTAAACACACAGATCCTTTCGAGATCCCCTTTGTCCATCGCACTCATTCCATCCTCGTAGCCCTTCGTGTATACGTTAGTCAAACCTTCTCACTTGCTTTCAAATAATCCACACCAATACTCTTCAAGTCTCCTAACTCCCTGGAGAAGCATACGAAATGAACTCCAGCAACGAACCGTCAGGGTCGCGGAAATAAACCGACGTTCCCTCTCCCGAGGCCCCGAAGCGCTTAACGGGCCCAAGTTCAATCGGCACGTTCCTTCGACGCAGGTGCCGGATTGCGTCTTCTATCGGGCCGCTCCAGGCAAAGCAGAGGTCGGTGCCTCCCGGAGCCACCGGTACTTTGGCGAGGGGTCCCGCCTTCACCCCAGGCCCGTGGAGATTCAGCTGTACTTCTCCGAACCGGTAAACGAATCGCCCGTTTCGATCGATTACCTCAGCTCCTACGACTTCACGATAAAATTGATTCGATCGCTCCCAATCTGTGACGTGCACAACGCAATGATCAAACTTAACCGGCAGGCTCATGTTGCGAACTCTACAGCCTACTTTTAAAGTAGATAAATCGAAACGAGCTGTTTAAATCTCTTCTGTACAAAGAATTCCGAGCCGAGGCGCCCGTGAGTCGGTCGCTTTTCGCCGGTTGCTCACCCGCGAACGGTTTTGTACACCGGCAGCGATTGACGTTATTTTGCGCCCATGACCAGTTCCGCACTTTTTGCCGAGGCCAGACGATTTATTCCCGGTGGGGTAAACTCACCGGTTCGGGCCTTTCGCAACGTTGGGGGCGAGCCATTTTTCGTGGCAAAAGCCAAAGGCTCTCGAATCTGGGACGTAGAAGGAAGGGAGTACATTGACTATGTGGGGACCTGGGGTCCGGCGATCCTTGGCCATGCACCGGATGTCGTCGTGGAGGCAGTACGGAAGGCGGCGTTGGAAGGCTTAAGCTTTGGCATTCCCAATCCGCTCGAGGTCGAGATGGCGCGTCTTCTCTGCACCTGGGTTTCTTCACTTGAGAAAGTGCGGATGGTCAACAGTGGCACCGAGGCCACGATGTCCTGCATCAGGCTGGCACGCGGCTTTACTGACCGAAAGCTCATTGTAAAATTCGAGGGCTGTTACCATGGGCATGTGGACTCGCTGCTGGTAAAGGCCGGAAGCGGCGCGCTGACGCATGGGAATCCCGACAGCGCCGGAGTACCCCCTGAGTTCGCGCAACTGACGATCACGATTCCGTACAACAACCTGGAAGTGTTGGCTGAGACTTTCGAAAGATTTGGCAGCGAACTGGCGGCGGTAATCGTCGAGGCCGTACCTGCCAATGCCGGGCTGTATCTTCCAAAACCAGGATTCTATGACCAACTCAGGAAACTGTGCAGCGCGTCCGGCACGCTCTTGATATTCGATGAAGTTATGACCGGCTTCCGGGTTGCCAAGGGCGGTTATCAGCAATTGGCTGGAATCAGGCCGGACCTTACAGCAATGGGGAAGGTCATCGGTGGCGGTCTCCCGATAGGAGCCTTCGGCGGACGAAGCGTTGTCATGGACTACTTATCGCCGGAAGGACCGGTGTATCAGGCGGGGACACTTTCCGGAAACCCTTTGGCGATGGCAGCCGGTTTGGCCCAACTCCGCGAACTGGAAAGAGTCGACGGCTGGTCGCGCCTTGAGCAGATCGGTGCAGAGATGGAAATCGGGGTTCACCAAATTCTACGCGAGAAAGGCAGAGCCTACCAGTTTCATCGGCTCGGCTCAATGTTCTGCCTGTTTTTCGCAGAAACGCCGATCTGGTCTTTTGCGGATGCTCTGAAATCTGATCTTGCCTCATTTCGAAAATATTTTCATGGCTGCCTGAGCAAAGGCGTATACTTCGCTCCTTCCCAGTTTGAAGCTGGGTTTCTTTGCCTGGCGCATACAAGCGCTGATCTTCAGAAAACGCTCGAAGTCATTCGCAGTTGCCTTTGAATTTGAAACATTGAGATTTGGAACAAGGATCATTTTGAAAACACCGCACGTTGCCGCGTCATTGATTGCGCTGGGCATAGCTACTGTCGTTATCTGCGCGGGCGTGATCACCGGACGGTTCCTACAGCGCCGCTACATTCATGTTCTGGCACCCATCATTTTTCCTCAGAAGAACCAGGGTATCGCACTCCAGAAGGTTGCGTTTAAACAGCCTGACCTACTGCCGATCTACGGCAGTTCGGAGTTGGTCAAGCCCTCAGCCAACAAGGCCGCTGATCTCTTCCGGAGTCATCCCACTGGCTTTAGTGTCTTCCCTGTCGGCAAAGCCGGGGCGGCGTCGCTGATCATTTTGCAAAAGCTTGCCGGAGTGGGTTCCGATTTGCGCGGAAAGAAACTGGCGATCTCGCTTTCGCCGAGCTGGTTCTTTAAGGAGGATGTTCCAATTTCTTATTACAACGGAAATTTTTCCCTGCTTCAAGCCGGCGAACTCATTTACGGCGAGCAGCTCAGTTTCAGTTTGAAACGTGCGGTCGCGCTGCGAATGCTGCAGTACCCTGAGACGCTGAAAAAAAGTGTTCTCCTCACGTTTGCGCTGGACCAAATCGTCGCAAATTCGTCGGCAAGTCGCGCGCTCTATTATTTGAGCATGCCGCTCGGCAAAATCGAAAACGGAATTCTCCGAGTGCAGGATTATTTTGAAATGCTGTTTTTCTTGTTAAAAGAACGGCATGCCCTGCAGCCTCGTGCCGAGCGTTCTTCAAGCGCGATGGATTGGGATAACTTGATCTCGCGAGCCGCGTCTCAAACCAGGGTGCACAACGACAAAGACCCCGAACCTATCGGCGTAGAAATGGGTCAAAAGGAGTTTGCCTTCGGTGTGCGAAGCGCACACGAGTGGACAGATTTCGAATTGTTGCTGCGTGGATTGCACGAGTTGGGCGCGCGACCACTACTGCTGAGCATGCCGCTTGACGGGCGCTACTTTGACCGGTTTGGAGTTTGGCGGCAGACTCGCGCCCTCTATTACACAAGTGTCCGCGCTCTGGCTGAGAAATATGGCGTATCGCTCATCGACTTTGAAGAGCACGACCAAGATGAAGATTTTCTCGCCGGTCATCATGATCATTTGAGCGACAAAGGCTGGCTCTATTTCGACAAAGCGCTCGACGATTTTTTCCACGATAGACTTGGGTCGGAGCAGACCTTTCGTTGACGGGCCGTGCTTATAGTTCCCAACGGTGTCCGGTGTTGGTAGGGCCGGATCTCCGAGGCGGCCGGTTCATGGCTTGCGCCGTCATCCTCCTCGGGCGGCTCGGAGATCCGCCCCTACCACATCCCTTGCCGTATGCGCTCGCTAAACACGCACGAAATGGCATTTCGCAACACGCTCTAGCTAAGCTAGTTCCTCAGAAGTCTGCCCGAGAAAATGAGGAAGCCAAAGCAAACAAAATGGATCGTCACAACCATTGATGCAAAGCGCCAACTGGGGCCGGTACGCCAAACTCGCCGCCGCTTGTTCCATCGAAAAATCAGATCATAAAGAGTTAGCAAACAGGCATGATACGCTCCGTAAACAACGTAGTGGAGTCCGGTTCCGTGCCAGAGACCCATCAGGCCGAATGAAAGGAAGTAACCTATGTACGAAGCGAAATGTTCGTTCTTAAACCATTTTCCTTTCATGGCAGCAATCAGGAAGCGCATGTAAACATGATCACGGAACCAGAACGACAGGCTGATATGCCAGCGATTCCAGAAGTCACGGATGTTGGTCGCGAGGAAAGGGCGGTTGAAATTTTCCGGCGTGTGAATTCCGAACAGATAGCTGAACCCGATCGCAAAGGCACTGTAGCCTGCAAAGTCGAAGAACAAATACAGGCTGTAGCCGTACATATACGAGATTGTATCGACGAGCGAGTCGCCGGTCGCGTGATCCGCCCATAAACGCTTGATTAGCGCCGCGATGATAAACTTGTATAAGAAGCCGCGAAAGATTCTCGCGATTGCGACGTCAAGATCACCTAAAAAATCTTCTCGCGAACGGACCCGTTTCCAGTCGGCTTCGAAGCGTCGATAGCGATCGATCGGACCAGCCGATATGGTCGGAAAGAAGAAGAGATAGGTGAAGAATTGGCTTGCAGGCAGCGAGGTGACTTGCCCGTCGTGAATGCAGAAGAGAATATCCAGGATCCGGAAGGTGACATAGGAAATACCGAGAAAACCAAATCCGGCATGCGGGGAAACAAGGGGTAGAAATTTAGTCGCCGCCAGCGGCGCCAGAGCGAGCGCTAAGGCACCGTAGTATTTTAAAGTGCCGGAATTTGATCGGCGTCGGGTTCGCAAAAACAGAATCGCGACGACCCATTGATAGGCGGCGTATCCTGCGACCAGTACCAGCGGGGGCGCTAAAAAGCCCGGCGCCGGTTCGATCTCTCCCGAAAATTGACCGATTAAATACAGCGCAGTTACGCATAAAGCCCAGTAGCGGCCGGCACGCCCCAAGATACCGAGGATCAAGGTCGGAATCACGGCGTAAAGCATGATCCCGAAGAATGTAAAGCTTGCGTATGGAATCATTCCACCGACTCGGCGAGCTTACGTCGGTCGGTTTTGCCATTGGCAGTCATCGGAAATGCATCACGAAAGAAAATTTTTCCCGGCAACATATACGCCGGGAGGCGCTTGGCGAGTTGTGCGCGCAACTGGTTTCCCATTTTAAACTCGCTCTCCATGCCGCGCTGTGAAAGGACCACGAAAGCGGCGAGCGATCGGGCAATACCTTTTTCCATGACCGGCAGAACAACTGCGTCGGAGACCTCCGGTAGCGCGCGCAAATTCTCCTCAAGGTCCCCGAGTTCGATGCGGTATCCGTTAACTTTGACCTGGCCATCGATGCGTCCATCGAAGAACAGCAGTCCATTCTTCATCGATCCCCAATCGCCTGTGCGATAGGCGCGCAAATTTCCCAGAGGGAAAAATGCAGCGTCCGTTAGATCGGGCCGGCCAAGGTAGCCCGGGCTGACGTTATTTCCGGCAATAATGATTTCGCCCCGGCGACCTGAGGATATCGGCTGAAGGGTCTCGTCGGCAACGAAGACTTTCGCACCGGGCATTGGGACTCCGATTGGCAGCGACGGATAACGCGCTATTGTCTCGCGAGTAATCTCTACTGACGCGCATGCCACCGTCGCCTCCGTGGGCCCGTAACTATTCCAGACCTCGGCCTCAGGGAATCGATCCAGAAGCTCGGAGGCCGTTTCCGGTAAGAGGGTTTCCCCACAGAACAGGAAACGTCGCAGCTGCGGCAGCATGGTTTGATCGAAGCCCCGCTCAACAAGACACATTTGTGCGAAAGTCGGCGTCGACACCCAAGTAGTGACAGCCGATTTTCGAAGCGCCAGGTAAAGATCCTTTAAATTCGCGATCTGGCTTTTCTCAAGGCTGAACAGTGTTCCGGCGGTAGCGAGGCTCAAATAAAGATCCATCACCGATAGGTCGAATGAGAACGGGGCCTGATTGAGAAAAGTTTCACCGGCGCGTGTAAATTTCTGCTCCTTGAGCATCCACTCAAGAAATGTTGTCAGGCAACGCAACGTGATAACAACTCCCTTTGGCTCGCCGGAGCTTCCAGATGTGAAAATAATGTAAAACGGATCGTCAAGCTCGACGCGGCGCGGCTTGGCGCTGGATTGTTCATTTGCGAGCTCGGCAATTTGCGTAGCCGTAAGCACAGCAACCGAGCCGGAATTCTGCGCAATTCCCGCTGCACGCTCGGCCGGAATGGAAATGTCGATCGGGATGTAGGGGCGACCCGATTTGACCGCGCCAACAAATCCGATAAGCATTTCGGGCTCCTTGTGACCCACGATGGCGACTGGCGAATAGTCGCCGGCAAACTTCTCAGTAAGGCGCCTAGCGATTGCATCGGATTTTTTGGCAAGCTCTGCGTAAGTCAGCGCGCGATTATTGTTGACGTGGGCGATTTTGTTCGGGTATTCCCGCGCTGCGCGATCGGTCCTCTCAATGATGTCCATCGCTCAGAAACCTTGATAAACGAACGGCGGCGTCGAGAACCCGCTTCGACCGTAGAGCACAAAGAGAACGGCTATAATCGCAAAGTAGTAAAGCACCAGCAGGACGAAGCGCAGCTTAGGGTGATCTAAAAATTTGGGGCGGCGCACAAGGTGATTGTTCAGATCCCGAGTTTATTTTCGACGTCGGTTACGATTTTCCGCGGAGTCGCCCAGCGTTCCCGCTCGAACTCAGAGGGCGAAATGTCCAATCCAAATTCGTGTGAGATTTCAACAATCAGTCTCACGGTTTTCAGCGAGTCAAGGATCTGCAAATCATAGAGGGGTAGATCCAAGTTTTTTTGGACTTCGTCGGTCTCGGAGACGAATTTCAATACTTCGATGATTTTATCGGAGGTAGTCATAGCTCACGACACTGCGGCGTGATAACAGACGCAAACGGTTTGCGCCCGGTTACACTCCGCAAGCCGGTGATGGAACTTTCAGTTAAACGCTGAACCCGGCCAAGCGCCGGTTGTCAGGCCAGGTTTCAAAAATTTCGAAATTCTCAATACGCCACATAGCGCCTTCCTGGACCATAGTAAAGCGGGCTGGAGTGACCTGACCGTAGTTGCTCAAAAAGTAGACCTCAACGATTGCGCGTTGGTTCTGGACAAAGGTCCGTCCGAATTCCAGCTTTTTCCAGGTTGAGATGCGTCCGTACTCGCTTCGAATCTTCGTGGCGTATTGAACCAGAGAAAAATGCGCCTGTGCGGCTCTTGAGGCCTGATCATACGCCTTATTGAAATCGTCAGATCGGCAAGCCTGAAACTGCACGAAAATGACGGTGAACAGTGGCCGTGGATCAAAGTCCGCTTCGAAACGTTCGCGCCAGTAATGGGTAACCACGGCAGCCACTGCGGACGATACAAAAGCGCTCACCAAAAGCAGGGATCTCAGACGAGGAATCATGAAAGATTTCGATCTAACGACCTGAGATAGCTGAAAGAGAAGATCCCCGAGCCATGACCGTCCCCCCATTCGGGCTGAATGCCATATCCTCCGACGCTCGCGCAACTCTTGAGTTGGAAACTTTTCGGCGTTAGCTTCGGTTCGGCCCGGTAGACATTCCCAGCGATATCTCTCTCGCCTGCACAAAGTGCGCACGGGCAATGGCGCCTGAGAAATTCCAATGGGTAATAACTTTCCGCCCCATCCGACCACCGAATGGCTAGTTCCTGGCCGATCACAGCCATGTTCTCCACGCTGAGTTGCATGAATTCGGACCGATTTTGCTTTTCAAGGATTCTAGCCTGGGTTTGCTTGATAGACAAGCAGCCTCGGAACCGTGTCCTGTCCCCGAGATCGCAACAAAAGATATGCCCATTTCGGGGACAGGACACTAAATTGCGATGCATTGACTCTTTTGACGATCGAGCTTAGGAAGGGAAAATGAGTATCAGCTATTTTGCTGGATGCACAGTGCTGATTACGGGAGCTTCTTCCGGCATCGGCCGCGAATTCGCCCGGCAGTTGGCCCCGGTGGTAAGTACGATGGTGCTGGTAGCGCGCCGGAATGATCGCCTCGAGGCTTTGGAACTGGAGCTCAAGATAGTAAATCCTGAACTGGAGGTGTATTGTCGTCAGCTGGACTTGAGCGAGCAGACTGAACTCAAACGTTTTTGTGACTGGCTCGATGAGAGTGCCTTGACGGTCGATCTGCTCGTCAACAACGCAGGTTTGGGGGATCGTGGTGCGTTCGCTGAAGGCAAATGGGAGCGAGTGCATTCGATGCTTCAGGTCAACGTCGAAGCTCTCACCTATCTGGTCTACCGGATCCTTCCCAGCATGCGGAAATCCGGCTGTGGGGCGATTTTGAATGTTAGCTCCGTCGCAGGTCTCATACCGGTGCCGAATTTCGCCGTTTACGCTGCAACAAAGGCTTATGTAACGAGTTTCAGCGAGGCGTTGCGCGCGGAATTGCGCAATTCCAATATCTCTGTCACGGCCCTCTGCCCGGGACATGTTCCAACAGAGTTTGATGATGTTTCGATAAGGGAGGGAGATACGTATCCTGCACCTGCGCCTGATTATCTCACCGTTCCGGTGCAGGAGGTAGTTCGCCAGGCATTGAACGCGGTTGCACGCGATCGTGCAAGGGTCATCCCGGGAACAGTTCTAAACCTCGTAATGTCAACCGTGGCGTTTCTGCCAATGTTTGTGAAGCGGCTTCTTTTGAACGCACACGTTGCGCGAACACAGATCTCATCGGGCGCCTCGACCCTAGTGGATTATGAGATCTCCGGCATGGTATAAGTTTGCGATATGCTCGTACGGGCCTTTTACATCCTGTTCGGATTAGTTTCTATTGGAGGCGGAACGCTCGGCTACTTCAGGGCTAAGAGCAAAGCCTCATTAATTGCGGGAGGCGTGAGCGGCGCGCTTCTCGTCTTTGCAGGTACGTTACCACCAGGCGTTCCTGGACTGGTCCTAGGTTTGCTCGTTTCGGTTCTGTTGCTGGTTCACTTTGGCCGGTCGTATGCGGCTAAGAAGAAGCCCATGCCTGCAATCCCCATGATTGTTCTCAGTGGGATCTGTATTGTGTTGACCGCGATCGCCTGGTTTTCGAAATAGCGGTATCCATGGCAATTGGCTCGCGCTCTCGGATTCGAGTCTTGGTGGTCGCAGCGTTCACCCTGCTTTCAGCCGGATGCCCCGGGCCAGTTCCTACGACTCCCACGCCCTCACCCTCTCCTTCCCCGACTCCAACGCCAACCCCCACCCCAACTCCCACTCCTTTGCCTGAAACCTTCATCCCATCGTCTCGGATGGAGACTGCAAGATTGTTCAACGGCTTGGAGCTTCATTCAAAGGTGACCACCTCGGAAGGGGATTCAGCCCTTATCGGACGCAAAACCCCCGATGCCTATTCGCTCGACCTCGAAATAAACATTCGCATGCCGAAAGCAGCCCAAACCCTGGAGGAACTTGCCCTCGTCGATCCGCTGCTCGCGTCGACGCTTCCCGGAATCAAAGATGATATCCCAAAAGCGAAGGTATCAAATTTCTACTATGGGCTGTACCAACTGAAAGTGGACGCGGTCAATCGGGCGCTGGGGCGTCTGGATCAGATTATTTCCAGGCACAATTTCTTTGACTGCAACACGATCCTTGAGCTCAGCGATGTGAAAACAAACAGGAAAGCGCTTCTGATTCAGAGCGACATGGACGTAAACGCGGATGGCTCTGATGCAGATCGCTATGTGGAAGTCGACGGCTCTTCAACAAACTTTCAGCCATTCACGAGTTACCGTTGGCCAAAGAAAACGAACAAGCCAAGCCAATTCGCTCCGGGAAGGGAGGAAAGACTCAAACAACTGCAGGCGGAGTACGATGCGAAGACAACTTCTACGGACCGAAAAAAGATTCTGAAAGAACAGATCGAACAGACGCAACGAGAACTGGGCGACTTGAAAAAGTATAGCTTTCTGATCGCGAAAATTGATCCCTACGTGGTTTTGCCCGGATTTATGCTTCGGCAGCCGAACCATGCGTTTCTGCCAAAACTCGGCGACTACGTGGCGATAAGCTACGAGGGAAAATTGTATCCGGCGATACTCGGCGATGTCGGCCCCTCGTATAAAATCGGGGAGGCTTCTCTGCGCATTTGCACACAATTGGATCGGAATTCAACTCCGTACATCAGGCCGGCGAGTAATTTGAACATCACCTATATCGTCTTCCCGGGTTCGGCAGAGGACCCTCCAGGACCTCCCGACCTGAAAAAACTTCACGATCGATGCGCGACTCTCTTGGGCGAGATTGGAGGATTCGCGGGCGAACTCTGGGAATGGGAGGACCTTTTAGCCAAACCGACCCCTTCGCCGCTGCCTGAGGAAAGTGCTACTCCTTCCGCATCAGCAAGTCCTTCCCCCTCGTTCGAAGCCTCTCCCAGAAGCTCGCCAGCAGCCAAGTCTCCAGCCTCACTGAATGGTAATTGAACACGGAGTTCGGAGTTCGGGGGTTCGGGGTTCGGAGTTCGGGGTTCGGAACCAATCGTTCTCGTGCTCGCGCCCGATTCGGCTCGTTGGCGCGTTCACCGTTCACCGTTCGCCGTTCAGCAATGGCCCATCCGTTGACTGCAACGATTAATCGCCGGAGGCTTGAAGGGCTGCGGTCCCCTCGCAGCCGGCACCGCGCGCATGCCAGCACCGGTTTCAAAGGCCCATCCCTTCGTGCCACGATGGCGGCCGGGAGGGCCGGTTCGGAGTTCGGGCGTTCTGACTTCTGACTTCTGTATTCTAAACTAGGGTTTCTCCCACTGCCCGGATTTGGCGGAGCGAAAAACAGCATCAATGACCGCCATGTTCTGTACCGAGCCTTCAAGCGACACAGGCAACGGGGTTCCTTCGCGAACACTTTTCGAAAACAGGTCGCCTTGAATCGTATACTGATCGCAAATCGGAAATTCCACCACCTCAGCTTCGCGCCCGGCAACATCGATTCCGGAATCCAAAAAGATTCGGCAAGCTTCGTCCGGCGGTGCATTGAACGGAATCTCCACCTCGACACGCCCTGCGGTGCCCAAGATCTGGACCCGTTGGTAAGGCACTAGCTGGGTGCTGCACGTAAATATGGATTGGCCCGCAGGAAAATCGAGGATGCCCGAGGTTACGGCATCCGTTCGCATTTCGGGATCCTCCACGACGACTCCACAAACTCGGTACGGCTCCTGAGCAAAGATGAGGCGAGAGGTGTAAACGAGATAGCATCCAATATCCATAAGTGCGCCGCCGCCGAAATCCGCGATGTTCCGGATATTCTTCCGGTCCCGGTTATTGTAGCTGAAAGCCCCGGAAACGGAGCGTACCGTGCCGATGCGGCCCTGTTTGATCAGCTCAAGAACGCCAATCCACTGAGGATGGGTTCGAATCATGAATGCCTCTTGGATCTTTACGCCCGTACGACTTCGGACTTCCAGCAGGGTTCTGGCTTCTCCGGCATTAAGCGCGAGAGGCTTTTCGCATAAGACATGTTTCCCGGCCTCAGCGGCTTTGATCGTCCAGGGAACGTGAAGATGGTTTGGCAACGGATTATAAACCACCTCGATTTCCGGATCGGCCAGAAGCTCTTCATAAGTTCCGTAAGCTTTGCGGACGCCGAGTTGGTCAGCGGCTTGACGTGCCTTCCCGATGTCTCTCGAAGCGATCGCTGTTACTTGCGATGATTCGCCTTGCTGCATTGCCGGAATCACTTTTTTCAAAGCGATATTTGCTGCACCCAAAACACCCCATTGAACTTTGTTTTCCATAAGGTTTTGCCTTGCATAGGCATGCACAACCGGCGACTGCTGTCACGCCTGTTTGTCAGGTCCCTCAATTTGCTTTGCGGCGAGCCCTCTCAGCCCTTGAAAGACGGCCTCTGCCGCCCAAAGAAGAGCGGTTTTTCGGTTGGATAACGTAATTCCATTAGTTACAGTCTTTGGATGCACAATTGCCGGTTCGCCTTTGCGGTTCACGTGATGGCTGTGCTGGGATTGCAAAAGGATCATTGCTACCCCTCCTCCCGGCTTGCTGAGACAGTCAATACAAACCCGGTGGTCATCCGGCGTATCCTTATCGAACTGCAGCAAGCCGGGCTCATTTTGACTTTGCGTGGTCCACACGGAGGTTCAGTTTTGAATCGCAAGCCTGAGCGAGTGACGCTTCGTGAGATTCGCAGGGCCGTAGAAAAAGGCCGGGTCTTCGGCTCGCATCCAAATAAGCCTTCCAGGAAATGTCCGGTTGGGAAAAACATCAACAGAGTCATGATGGCCGTTGCGGATCGCGCCGGAAGAGCGCTTGAACGAGAACTGGACAAGATAACGCTTGCGGACGTGCTTCGCGAAATGCACGAGCCTGAAAGTTCCGCTTGATTTGTAACAATTTCGGTTACCTTTATCGCTCTGAATCTTTTGGAGGATTCCACTATGCTCTACGATTTCAATCCGACCTGGGTTCAAACCCTTGTCAATAATTCAACCGGCAATCCCCCATCCCTCAGCGCGTCCCCGAACGACTCCGAATTGCTGGACGCTTACTCTAAGACCGTCAGCGGTGCCGCAGCAGCTGTCTCTCCAGCCGTTGTCAATATTCAGGCTAAAGCTCTCAAGGAAGGCAGGCGCGGCGAAGGCGGTGGCAGCGGATTCATCATCGCCCCGGACGGATTCATCCTGACAAATAGCCATGTCGTTCACGCTGCAAAAGCAATCGAGGTAAATCTCCCGGATGCGCAATCCTTCAGCGCAACGCTGGTCGGAGAGGATCCGGAAACCGATCTTGCGGTAATTCGTATCGATTCGGCTCAGCTTCCTTACCTGGTGTTTGCCGATTCGAACAAACTTTGCGTGGGACAAATCGCCATTGCGATCGGAAGCCCTTTTGGTTTTCAACAAAGCGTTACCGCCGGAGTCGTGAGCGCGCTTGGCAGGTCGATGAGAGCGCAGTCCGGCCGGCTGATGGATGATATCATCCAGACCGACGCAGCCCTCAACCCAGGCAACTCCGGAGGCCCTTTGGTAAACTCCTCGGGCGCGGTGATCGGCGTGAATACGGCAGTCATTCTGCCCGCGCAAGGACTCTGCTTCGCGATTGCCGCCAACACAGCGCAACTGGTTGCCGGACTGCTGATTAGAGATGGGCAAATTCGAAGGAGCTACCTTGGTTTGTCCGGGCAGAACATCACGATTCATCCGAGATTGGTTCGATACCACAAGCGGGCAAAAAATCAGGGGATCCTGGTGGCAGGGACTGAGGAGGGCGGACCGGCGGAACGATCCGGTCTAACCGAAGGCGACATCATTATCGCCTTCAAAGGTTCACCGGTGTACAATATCGACGATCTTCATCGCGCGCTTGTTGGCACGGAGATCGGGATCGAATCCACTCTAACTGTCATCCGCGGAACCGAATTGGTGAATTTGCTGGTGGTACCGCAAGAGCTTCCGCCAAGAAGCTAGCTACTAGCCTGCAATGAGCGCGCCGCTTTTTACAACGCGTGATTTTTGCGGGCTAGACTCGATGCACTAGCCTAGCCTGGAAATCGTGGTAGGGCGAGCCGCGTTCGGGACAAAAGCTTTCGACGCCGAGTCCCTTTCACGCCATTCGGGGCCAAACCTCCGCCCTGAGTCCGTAGGGTCTTGTGTTTACTCTCATTATTTCGTTGAACAACTTCGCGGGTTTGGTGATCTCTACGACTGTTGCTAGAATCCTTGAAAAGCGAAATCGATGGCAGATGACTTTCGAACAAAATATTCGGGCGGCTGAAGGTTACGCGGATCTGGGGATGTATGATGAGGCTCTGGCGGAGTTGGATGAACTTGATCCGGAGGAACAGGATCGTCTCGAAACGCTCCGCATGCGAGTAGAAATCGTCTTGCGCAAACGTGACTGGAGGTCAGCGCTTCAATTGAGCCTCAAAGCGTGCCAGCTCTATCCCAACGAATCATCAGGCTTCATTCACGCCGCATTCTGCCTTCACGAACTCGGACGCACCCAGGAGGCAAAGCAAACGCTGCTGGATGGGCCGGCCAAACTTCTGAACGAGCCCGTTTATTATTATAATCTAGGCTGCTACGACGCCGCGCTCGGAAATCTGGATCAAGCAAAGGCCTATTTGCACGCCAGTTTCCGGCTGGATAAATCGTTCCGCGACATGGCGAAGAACGATCCGGACCTCGAGCGGATCAAAGACGAACTCTAGTGAGGACGCGCCTCAGACCGGCGAGGTTTAGGGTATCAAGTCGGGCTGGGAGCAGCGTCGGCGTGGTGAGGCGTCCTCGCTAGAATCCTTGAAAAGCAAAACCACCAATGACCCATGCGCGAATACAAAAAAAGCTTGACTCATCTACAACCAGTTTTGCTTTTCAAGGATTCTAGTGAGGAAGTATGGATCTCGAACGGATCACTGAACTTTTTGAAGAGAATTTTCTAAGCTTTGGCGAGTTAGGGGCATCCCTTTGCATAATGCGCAACAATGAGGAACTGATCAACCTTGCTGGCGGCTATTGCGATCGCGAAAAGAACATTCCATGGACAAGAAAGACCCCGGTCTTGATCTGGTCAGTCACAAAAGGGCTCGCTTCCGCTTGTTTGATCCATGCCGCGTGGACTCACGGCATTTCGGTGGATCAAAAGGTGGCTGACATCTGGCCTGAATATGCCAGCGGCGGAAAAGCCGATACGACGCTTCTCCATGTACTAGCACATCAGGCAGGACAGCCGGCGCTTCGCGATGCCTCGATTTCGGTCTTCGATCATGAGGCCGTTGCCGCTCAGCTCGCCCGGCAGCAACCCTTCTGGAAACCGGGCGATGCGCACGGTTATCACCCGCGAACCTATGGTTTTCTTTTGGACGAACTCGTTCGCAGGATCACAAACGGCACGTCGCTGGGGACCTATTTCCGAAAGGTGTTTGCAGAACCGCTAGGTCTCGATCTCTGGATTGGAATACCGGATTCGGTCGCCCCCGGGGTTGCCCCGATTTTCGCTCCAAGAAAGCTGCGCGAATCCGGTGATGAGGAGGATGCGTTTTACGAAGCTTTTTCGCAGCCTGATTCGCTCACACGAAAAGCGTTCCTGACACCGGCAGGACTTAACTTACCTTCTCAAATGAACGATCCAAGGGTCCGCCGCCATTCTTTGCCATCCCGCGGAGGTATTGGCACTGCGGAATCCCTGGCCCGGTTTTACGCCTTACTTTGTTCAAATCAGCTTTTCCCGTCTCAAGTGGTCAATCGGGTTGGTCAGCTGCAGTGCACTGGCCGGGATGAAGTCCTGCGAATTGATACTGCTTTCGGAATTGGTTTCATGAAAGATCCCGTGGTTAATGCTCGTAAAACTCGGAGCATCTTTGGACCGTCGCTTGGTGCGTTCGGGCAGCCCGGATCTGGCGGAAGCCTGGGATTCTGTGATCCCGAGAACGGGGTGGCCTTCGCGTATGTCATGAATCAGATGCAACCCGGCCTTCTGCCAAATGCGAAATCGCTTCGAATTCTAAAACACTTTTATGATGTGTGCTTATAGTGCCGAATTCAGCATTGCAACGCATGGTAAGGGGACTCATGAAGTAACGCTAAGGGTTCAAGAGATTGTCCGGGAAAGCCGAGTCAGGAACGGGCTTGCCACGATTTTCATCAAACATACAAGCGCGAGCCTGATTATTTTCGAGAATGCGGACCCGTCGGCCAGAGTCGACCTTGAAGAATTCTTTGCGCGTTTGATCCCAGAGGAAGCCTCTTACTTTACGCATACGATGGAAGGGTCGGACGACATGCCAAGTCACATTCGCATGGCGCTCACCCGGACTTCGGAGTCGGTCCCGGTAAGCGATGGCCGGCTCAGTCTCGGAACCTGGCAAGGGATTTTCGTCCACGAACATCGCCGTCACTCCCATGCCCGTTCGATCGCGGTGAGCGTCATCGGAGAAACGTCATGAGCCTGACTCCGACCGAACCAACGCTCATCTTATCGGATCTGCATCTAGGTCATCGGGCTTCACGGATCAAAGATCCGGAACAACTTGTTCCCGTGCTCAAAGGTTCGTCCTCGGTGATTTTCAATGGGGATACGGCGGAAATGAGGCATACCACCGATCGCCCCATCGGGCGAAAGCTGGCCGCCGAGCTGGCTCGGATCTGCCATCAAGAGGGAAGGAAGGCATTTTTTGTCAATGGCAATCATGATCCGACAGTTTCAAACATCAATCATCTGGACTTGCATCAGGGTGCCGTGCTGGTCACCCACGGCGACATTTTGTTTCTCGATGTAGCCCCCTGGAGTCGGTCTGCAAAACATTACCTGATGAAGCATCGAGAAATCCTGAGCAATCTTGGTCCGGAAGATTTCACCGACTTCGAGAAGCGGCTTTTAGCCACTAAGCGGACTGCCATCGAACTTCAGTTGGTGGAGCCGGCTGTAACGGATGATCGCTGGCCGGGTCTACAACTCTTCCTCCGCCAATTCTGGCCACCGTTCCGTCCGCTCATGATTTTGAAGGCCTGGTGGGAAACTCCGGCAAAAGCCGCCAACCTTGCACGGGTTTTCCGACCCCAAGCCCGGTACATATTGGTGGGACATACCCATTTTCCCGGCGTCTGGAAGATCGATCCCCGGATCGTCATCAACACCGGTGGGTTTGTTCCCTGTTTTGGAGCCTGCGCCGCAATCATCGATACGAAAAGAATCGAATTGCGGCAAGTCGACTCCCACAAAGGCAAATTTGTGCTAGGCAAACGGCTTGCCGGCTACGCGATCGATCCTCTTCGACCAACGGATGGATTCTAGCGAGGCCGCTTCACCACGTCGACGCTGCTCCCAACCCAGCCTTGACACCCCTAAACCTCGCCGGTCTGAGGCGCGGCCTCGCTAGTGTTTCATGTGAGAATACAGATTAAAACTCGACTCATCTGCAACCAGCTTTGCTTTTCAAGGATTCTAGGGAGTCATTGACAAGCTCGGCATAAGTTAATGCCGGGTGATCGCCGAGATGGTCCTCTGTGAGCCGCTCGCGATCCTTCGCATAGTTGATCGAATAGAGGCCGAACCTCGGCGTAAAGGATCCCCATTCATAGTTATCGAACAGCGACCAATGTAGATAGCCGATGAGCGGGATCTCCGACTCGATCATGCTCTTGACGGCCGCGACATGCACTCTCAGGAAATGGCTCCGAGTCATCCGGTCCCGTCTTTGCGTATTCTTGTTATCCGTCCTTCGTCTCAGCGCCATGCCATTCTCAGCGATAAGAATGGGTCGGTGTCCGAAATCTTTGCTGTAGTAGTCGCAAAAAAAACGCATGCCGTCCGGCAGAACACGCCAGTCCCACCACTTGCTGGTAACGCTGTTCATCAGCCAGCTACGCAGCGATTTGTTTTTGAATTCGTGATCCCACCAGACCGGATGCCGGAACATGTGAGCGGCGAACGGGTCGTAATAATCAATGGCGATATAGTCAAATGCCGACGGTCGATCGACCGCGTAGAGTTGCTCGACCAAACCGGAAAAAGATTCAGGATCGAATGTCTTGTAGCCCAGCCAATTGCTTATCTTTTTGAGGTAGGCACCGAAGAAATAGGGCACATCTTTCTTCAGAGGGATTCTTGCCGCGCAGAACGCCTGTTCAAACTGGCGTATTTTCGTGAATATGTAGTCGCTAAGATTCGACCATCGGACACCGCGCTCCCGCACGGAAACCAAATCGAGCAACACCTTGTCGGACCAGTACAGATCGCTGCAATAATTGTTAAAAGTAACCATCGGCTCGGGCCAAGCTTGTTCCTCGGCTATCTGATGGATGAGATTGTAGGCCTGGACATGGGTAATCAGTATCTGGCGGTAAGCATCACGCAGTGTTCTTAAACCATGTGTCTTGCGCGCCCGACCCGGGAACTGCGTACCGAAATAGGTGTTCAGCACAAGCATGTTTGGTTCGTTGATTGTGATGTAATAGCGGATCGGAGCAAAACCGTGGCGATCTGTCAGCGCACGATTGACATAGAGCAAAGTCTCTCGAACATAACGACAAAAATGTTCGGTGGTGCTTGGTTCTAGCCACGGATCCGTTCCGAGCCAGGAGGGGTGGACAAAGTGGTGAAGGGTAACAATCGGTTCGAGGCCATTTTGCCGGCATTGCACCAGCATATCGACGTAACGATCCAGCGCGCGATAGTCAAACGAGGGAGGCGGTCCGTGCGCGTCAATGCCCGTGGGTTGCACGCGACTCCATTCGATGCCCAGACGAAAGGCATTGAGGCCAAGGCCGCGGCAACGCGCGAAATCCTCGGGGTAGCGTCGCCAGAAATCGGCCGCCTCGGCCGCCGTCACCACGTCGCCCCTCCGTTCAGTGGCGCCCCAGTTAGTCTGCGGCTGGCCCGGACCATTGTACCCACCTTCAGATTGGTAGGCTGAGGTTGCGACGCCCCAGAGAAAATCATTCATGTTGAACGGACCTTCGTATCACGTTCCTTGCCTGCGCCATTGTGATTGCCTCGGCCTCATCGTCGCTGACTTCAAGCGCTCCGACCCTGTCATAAACGAGGGTTTCAACAATGGTATGTGCCGCGTTGGGCCGGCCCAGTGCGAGCGCATTGCGCCGCATAAGCTCCAGGCGAACTGGATCTCGCAGTAAATTGTCAAGCTTGTACGGAATGGTGGTCAATTCGTTGCACTTCACAGCCACCCCGTCCTCAAGCAGATGATCGCTGTTACGTTCCTCCTGACCCGGAATTGGGCTCACGATGACCATGGGCAGCCCACAGGCAAGCGCCTCGGCTGTAGTCAGCCCGCCGGGTTTTCCGATGAATAAATCGGAAATCTTCATGAGGTCCGGCATTTGTCTGGTGTACCCGAAGATCTTGAAATTCTCTCGATCGCGACCAACCTCCTGCATTACCTTTTCGCGGGTTTCCTGGCTTCTGCCGCACACAACGATCGTCTGGGGCTTGGATCGCAGATTTTTAAGCCGTTGAACAACGAACTCGGTCGGGCCGACTCCTAGTGCGCCGGCCGAAAGCAGGAGAGTTGGACGGGTGGGATGCAGGCCGTGCTCCAGCCTGGTAGCGACTCGATCAATTGCAACGGCAAACGCCGGATCAATTGGGATTCCGGAAACGGTGATCCTGTCCTTCGGCAATCCCAGTTCTTCCAGATGAACCCTGGTTTCTTCGATCGCCACGAAATAGCGATGAAACACCCTGGACAACCACATCGCATGAAAATCCAGGTCCGTGACAACAATCGAGAGGTGGGCATCCAGGAGATTCTTTGCAATCAGATGAGAAATAATGCCGGCCGGCATGAAATGCGTGCAGACAGTGATATGCGGATTGAATTGGCGAATGAACTTTACCAGTGGACCGGTATTCAAGCGATCCAGCATCAGGCGCATTCCGTCGGTCTTCCAAGGTTCGTCGCTCTCCTTGTACCACCACCCGAGGAATTCAGGAGCGTTCTGGACGAGCCGGGCATAAAGCTTTGAATAAAAGTCCCGAAACAGCTTGTTTGTAAAATCAAGCGCATCGCTATGCACCACCTCGCCGACTTTCGGATGCTCTCCAAAAACCTTGGTAAGCGCCTCGCCAGCTCGGACATGGCCGGTTCCCGCGCTGGTCGAAATGATCAAAACTCGCTTCTTCATCGTTAATCTAGCGGCAGAATGTACTAAATTTAGGAAAAAGGGAAATTGCGGCAGTTCTTGTTCGACAAGACACACATAGCAGCTAGGGGTTAAGCTCAGTATGAACAAGGTGCGAGTATGGACCGGTGCTCCTCATCCTTTGGGTGCCACTTTGACCGGCGAAGGGGTTAACTTTGCTCTCTATTCGGAAAATGCGACCGGCGTGGATCTTTGCCTTTTTGAGCACCCGGAGGCGGACCATGAGGCGGTCAGGATCCGAATGACAGAGCGGACCGACCATGTCTGGCATGTGTTGCTTCCTGACATCCGAGCGGGACAACTTTATGGCTACCGCGTTTACGGTCACTACGAGCCGTTAGAAGGGCATCGATTTAATGCCTCAAAGGTTCTCGTCGATCCTTATGCCAAAGCGATCACCGGAAAGATCAAGTGGGGTCCCGAAATGTTTGCCTATCCGTTGGGCGATGCTCAAGAGGATCTTACGCGGGACTACAGGGACAACGCAAAAAACGTGTCAAAATCTGTAGTCGTTGATACTGCTTTTTCCTGGGGCAGGGATCAACGACCCCAGATTCCGCTTTACGAGTCGATCATTTACGAAGTGCACGTTTGCGGTTTCAGCAAACTTTGGGACAAAGTCCCGGAGGAGCTTCGCGGGACCTATGCCGGACTGGCTTCTCCCGTGGCCATCAAGTACTTCAGAGATCTCGGGGTAACAACGATCGAGCTTCTGCCGGTGCATGAGCACGTCGATGACAGCATCCTGCTGGATCGGGGCCTCTCAAACTATTGGGGCTACAATTCCATCGGTTTTTTCGCGCCTGAATCCAGCTATTCAAGCAAAGGGGTATTGGGCGGCCAGGTAACGGATTTCAAAGAGATGGTCCGCGAACTGCACCGCGCCGGACTGGAAGTGGTCATCGATGTGGTTTACAACCACACGGCGGAAGGAAATCACCTCGGTCCCACCCTCTCGTTCAAAGGCGTCGATAATTTTGCCTACTACCGCCTGGTGCCCAATGACCGCCGTTTCTACATGGATTACACCGGCTGTGGCAACACGCCCGACACTCGCAACCCCAGGCTCCTGCAACTCATAGCCGATAGCCTTCGCTATTGGGTAACTGAAATGCATGTGGATGGGTTCCGCTTCGACCTGGCCTCCACGCTTGGTCGCGAAGAACATTTTGTCGAGCGAGACGCCGGGTTCTTCGACATTCTTTTGCAAGACCCGATTCTGTCCCAGGTAAAGCTCATCGCCGAACCTTGGGACGTCGGCGAAGGGGGCTATATGGTCGGAAATTTTCCCGTTCCCTGGTCGGAATGGAACGGTAAATATCGCGACTGCGTTCGTCGCTTTTTGAAGGGTGATAACGACACCATGGGAGAATTCGCCTCCCGCATAACTGGCAGTCCTGATCTGTATGAGCAGCAGGGAAAACGTCCCTATGCCAGCATCAATTTCGTAACTGCGCACGACGGATTCACATTGAGAGATCTTGTTTCGTATAACGAGA